>ENA-OVGE01000029-OVGE01000029.1-human-gut-metagenome-genome-assembly--contig:-NODE-29-length-142902-cov-42.085840_pt1 | contig 142902 bp, 96 predicted proteins | sample MGYA00237769_ERZ505417 | MGnify/ENA primary metagenome ERZ505417 (study PRJEB26158, sample SAMN06016403) | human gut metagenome | biome: human gut; feature: ankylosing spondylitis patient; material... | reverse complement strand
CGGGGAGCAGGCAAGACGTGCCGTCCCGGGTTGCGGGACGGCACGTCTTGCCTTGCCAAACGGCCCCCGCCGCCACGCCAGACGGCCCCCGCGGCAAGGGCCGCCAGCGTACGGGCCGCCTGGAAAACAATTAAAAAAGTAGAAAAAAGGGCTTATATATAATGTGGTAGCGAAGTTTTTGCTTACTTTTGCACCCCAAACAAACCATCATACCGAGTATGCTTAAGAATTTAGTCATAGTAGAGTCGCCGGCCAAGGCGAAAACGATAGAGAAGTTTCTGGGCAGTGACTACAAGGTCATGTCGAGCTACGGCCACATACGCGACCTCAAGAAAAAGGAGCTGAGCATAGACACCGAGACGCTCGAACCCCACTACGAGGTGCCCGACGAGAAGCAGAAGCTCGTCAAGGAGCTGCGCCAATGCGCCGGGCAGGCAAGCCAGGTATGGCTCGCCTCCGATGAAGACCGCGAGGGAGAGGCCATATCCTGGCACCTGTGCGAGGTGCTCGGGCTCGACGAGAAGAACACCAACCGCATAGTGTTCCACGAGATAACGAAGCCAGCCATACTCGAAGCCATAAAGCACCCGCGCCACATCGACATGAACCTGGTCAACGCCCAGCAGGCGCGCCGGGTGCTCGACCGCCTCGTGGGCTTCAAGCTCTCGCCCGTGCTGTGGCGCAAGGTGAAGCCCGCCCTGTCGGCCGGGCGCGTGCAGAGCGTGGCCGTGAGGCTCATAGTAGAGCGCGAGCGCGAGATACAGGCGTTCAAGAGCGAGCCCTACTACCGCGTGGCGGCCGTGTTCGCCCTGACCGCCGCCGACGGCTCGGCCACCGAGGTGAAGGCCGAGCTCGACACCCGGTTCAAGGCGCACAGCGAGGTCGAGGCCTTCCTCGAGAGCTGCAAGGACGCCACCTTCCGCGTGAGCTCGGTGGCGAAGAAGCCGCTGCGCCGCATGCCCGCGCCGCCGTTCACCACCTCGACGCTGCAGCAGGAGGCCGCGCGCAAGCTCGGCTTCACCGTGTCGCAGACGATGATGATAGCCCAGCGGCTCTATGAGAGCGGGCGGATAACATACATGCGTACCGACTCTGTCAACCTGTCGACGCTCTGCCTGGCCGCCAGCCGCGACGAGATAGTGAGGCTCTGGGGCGAGAGATACAGCAAGACGCGCCAGTACCACACCCACGCCAAGGGGGCGCAGGAGGCCCACGAGGCCATACGCCCCACATACATGGACGCCACCACCATCGACGGCACGGCGCAGGAGAAGCGGCTCTACGACCTGATATGGAAGCGCACGGCCGCCAGCCAGATGGCCGACGCCGAGATAGAGAAGACCACCGTGGCCATAGCCATAGAGCCCGCAGGGGGCAAGGCCGAGGCCGGCGCGCCGCAGTTCACGGCCACCGGCGAGGTGGTCAAGTTCGACGGCTTCCTGAAAGTATACCGCGAGTCGTCCGACGACGACGACCAGGGCGCCGACGAAGGCTCGCGCCTGCTGCCGCCCATGGCCGAGGGGCAGGAGCTGCAGCGCCGCGAGGTGACCGCCACCGAGCGCTTCAGCCAGGGCCCCGTGCGCTACACCGAGGCCAGCCTGGTGCACAAGCTCGAGGAGCTGGGCATAGGCCGCCCGTCGACCTACGCCCCCACGATAAGCACCATACAGCAGCGCGACTACGTGCACAAGGGCGACCACAAGGGCGAGGAGCGCCAGTACACCGTCGACACGCTCAAGGGCAAGGTGGTGACGCAGAAGACCCGCACCGAGATGGCGGGCAGCGACAAGGGCAAGCTGCTGCCCACCGACATAGGCATCGTGGTGAACGACTTCCTGATGAAATACTTCCCGGTGATAATGGACTACAACTTCACGGCCAAGGTGGAGCAGAAGTTCGACGAGATAGCCGAGGGGAGCGAGAAGTGGACCGACATGATGAAAGACTTCTACCGCGACTTCGAGCCCGTGGTTGAGAAGACCCTCAACACCCGCTCGGAGCACAAGGCCGGCGAGCGCGAGCTGGGCACCGACCCGGCCACGGGCAAGCCGGTGTTCGTGAAGATAGGCCGCTACGGCCCCGTGGTGCAGATAGGGGCGGCCGACGACAACGACAAGCCCCGCTTCGCGCAGCTGCCGTCGGACAAGGGCATGGAGACCATCACGCTGGACGAGGCCCTCGAGCTGTTCAAGCTGCCCAGGGAGCTGGGCGAGTTTGAGGGCCACAAGGTCACGGTGGGCGCCGGCAGGTTCGGGCCCTACATACTGCACAACAAGAAATACGTGTCGCTGCCAAAGGAAGACGACCCGCTCACCGTCACGCTCGGCAAGGCCGTGGCGCTGATAGAGAAGAAAAGGCTGCTCGAGCAGCAGCGCCACATAAAGACATTCAACGGCGACAACCCCATAGAGGTGCTCAACGGGCGCTACGGCCCCTACCTCACCTTCGGCGGCAAGAACTACCGCCTGCCAAAGGCCATGCACGCCCGGGCAGCCGACCTGACGCTCGAGGAGTGCGTGGAGGTGATAGACGCCGCCGAGCAAAAGAGCGAGCAGAAGAAGAAATGACACCGCCCCGACAGGGCGACAACACCACGCAAGCAATGACCCGGATAATCATCATAGGCTACATGGGGGCCGGCAAGACCACCGTGGGCAAGGCGCTGGCCAGGGAGCTGGGCCTGCAGTTCTACGACCTCGACTGGTACATCGAGGCCCGGATGCACAAGACGGTGCCCCAACTCTTCGCCGAGCGGGGCGAGCAGGGCTTCCGCCAGGTGGAGAGGGCCATGCTCCACGAGGCCGCCGAGTTCGAAGACGTGGTGCTGAGCTGCGGCGGCGGCACGCCGTGCTTCTTCGACAACATCGACTACATGAACAGCCGGGGGCCCGTGGTCTACCTCAAGGCCACGCCCGAGGTGCTGCACAGCCACCTGATGATGGGCAAGACGGAGCGCCCGCTCATCAAGGGCAAGACGGGCGACGAGCTCACCGGCTTCATAGCCAGGCAGCTGGGCGAGCGCGAGCCCTACTACGCCAAGGCCCGCTACACCTACGACGTCAACCTGCTCGACAGCCACGGCAAGGTGGGGCTGGCCGTGGCGGGCATCAGGAAGATGCTCGGCGTCTGACCGACGCGGCCGGCGGCAACGCCCGCACGGCCGGCGCAAGGCTAAACCATACACATCATAGAAACCCAACGACACAGAGAGAAAATGAAAAAGTGGACCATTGAAGACTCCAAGGAGCTGTACAACATCAACGGGTGGGGCACGTCGTACTTCGGCGTCAACGACCGAGGCCACGCCTACGTCACGCCATGCAAGGACGAGACGCAGATAGACCTGCGCGACGTGATGGACGAGCTCGCGCTGCGGGACGTCACTCCCCCGGTGCTGCTCCGCTTCCCCGACATCCTCGACAACCGCATCGAGAAGACCAGCAGCTGCTTCAGGAAAGCGGCCCAGGAGTACGACTACAAAGGCGAGAACTTCATAATCTACCCCATAAAGGTGAACCAGATGCAGCCCGTGGTAGAGGAGATAATAAGCCACGGGCGCAAGTTCAACCTCGGGCTCGAGGCCGGCTCCAAGCCCGAGCTCCACGCCGTCATCGCCGTGCAGTGCCAGAGCGACTCGCTCATCATCTGCAACGGATACAAGGACCAGAGCTACATAGAGCTTGCCCTGCTCGCCCAGAAGATGGGCAAGCGCATATTCATAGTGGTCGAGAAGCTCAACGAGCTCGACATCATAGCCCGCGTGGCCAAGAAGCTCGACGTGAAGCCCAACCTGGGCATACGCATAAAGCTGGCCTCGTCGGGCAGCGGCAAGTGGGAAGACAGCGGCGGCGACGCCAGCAAGTTCGGACTGACGAGCAGCGAGCTGCTCGAGGCGCTCGAGCTGCTCGACAAGAAGAACATGCGCGAATGCCTCAGGCTGATACACTTCCACATAGGCAGCCAGATAACGAAGATACGCCGCATACAGGCCGCCCTGCGCGAGGCGTCGCAGTTCTACATACAGTTGCACAAGATGGGATACAACGTCGACTTCGTCGACTGCGGCGGAGGCCTCGGCGTAGACTACGACGGCACGCGCTCGCCCAGCAGCGAGAGCTCCGTGAACTACTCAATACAAGAGTATGTCAACGACTGCATCTACACCTTCGTCGAGGCGGCCAACAAGAACGGCCTGCCACACCCCAACATAATAACCGAGAGCGGCCGCTCGCTCACGGCACACCACTCGGTGCTCGTAATAGACGTGCTCGAGACGGCGTCGCTGCCCGAGATGCCCGAGGAATACGAGCCCACGGCCGACAGCCACCAGCTCGTGCGCGACCTGTACGACATCTGGGACAACCTGAACCCGCGCACCATGCTCGAAGACTGGCACGACGCGGAGCAGATACGCGAGGAGTCGCTCGACCTGTTCAGCCACGGCATAGTAGACCTGCGCACACGCGCCGAGATTGAAAGCATGTACTGGAGCGTATGCAGGGAAATCAACATACTGGCCAAGCAGCTCAAGCACACGCCCGAGGAGCTGGTGAACCTCGACAAGCTGCTGGCCGACAAGTATTTCTGCAACTTCTCGCTCTTCCAGTCGCTGCCCGACGCCTGGGCCATCGACCAGCTCTTCCCGATAGTGCCCATACAGCGGCTCGACGAGCGGCCCACGCGCAGCGCCACGCTGCAAGACATAACGTGCGACAGCGACGGCAAGATAACCAACTTCGTGACCAACCGCAACAACTCGCACATACTGCCCGTGCACGCGCTCAAGAAAAACGAGCCCTACTACCTCGGGGTGTTCCTCGTGGGGGCCTACCAGGAGATTCTGGGCGACATGCACAACCTGTTCGGCGACACCACGGCCGTGCACATCAGCGTGAGAGACAGCCACTACCACATAGACCAGGTGATAGACGGCGAGACGGTGGCCGAGGTGCTCGACTACGTGCAGTACAACCCACGCAAGCTGGTGCGCCAGCTGGAGATGTGGGTGACCAAGAGCGTGAAGGAAGGGCGCATCACCCTCGACGAGGGCAAGGAGTTCCTGAGCAACTACCGCTCCGGGCTCTATGGCTACACTTACCTTGAGTGAACGACAGCAGGGCACGGGGCTGCGGCCGCCACGCGCCGGCCGGAGCCCCCGACACCCAAACAGCAGACATTGAGATGAAAGAAAAACTGACAATAGTCAAGGTTGGCGGCGCCGTGGTGGAAGACCCGGCGCAGCTCGGCGCCCTGCTCGACGGCTTCTGCCGCATCGGCGGGCGCAAGGCCCTTGTCCACGGGGGCGGGCGCCGCGCCACCCAGGTGGCATCGCGCCTCGGCATAGAGAGCCGCATGGTGGGCGGGCGCCGCATCACCGACGAGGCCATGCTCGAGGTGGTGACCATGGTCTACGGCGGCCTTGTCAACAAGGGCATAGTGGCCGCCCTGGCCTCGCGCGGCGTGAGCGCCATAGGCCTCACCGGTGCCGACATGGACGTGATGCGCTCACACCGCCGCCCGGTGAGAGACGGCATCGACTTCGGCTTCGTGGGCGACGTCGACCGCGCCGACGCCAAACGACTCTCGGCGCTCATCGAGGGCGGAGCCGTGCCGGTGCTGGCACCGCTCACCCACGACGGCAACGGCCAGCTGCTCAACACCAACGCCGACACCATAGCCTCGGAGGCCGCCAAGGCCCTGGCCCAGGCATACGACGTGACGCTCGTCTACAGCTTCGAGAAACCCGGCGTGATGGCCGACGCCGACGACCCCACGTCGGTGATACCGTCGATCACCCGGGCCGACTTCGAGCGGCTCACGGCCGACGGCACCGTGGCCGGCGGCATGATACCGAAAATAGAAAACGCCCTCGCGGCCGTGGAGGCCGGCGTGAGCCGGGTGGTCATCACACAGGCATCGGCCATAGGCACAGATGCCGGCACCGTGGTGCACTGACGGCACACAGCCATGCCACGCCCCGAGCCAAACAGCAATACGGCCCGTATCACCCGCTGATACGGGCCGTTTCGCACTGCAAAACAGCCCTCCTTGCAACGCCATGAGGCCCACAGCGGCTCACCGGATAAACCCGGGGGCTTTTTAGGAGGTGTTTTTTTAGGAGTTCAGGAGTACAGGAGTGCAGGAGTACAGACAATGGTTTTTGTGTATAACGGAGTTAGAGGGAGGTAGAAGGATTTATGGGGAGTTAGATGACAATAGTATTTGACTATCTCCTCCTGCAACACTTTCCCCATGCTCCCAGAGCTCCCATGTTTCCAAAACCATTGCCTCAACTCCTTTACTTCCTAACTCCTTAACTCCATCCCACCCTCCATCAAGCAAACGCCATTGTCCTCTAACTCCCCATAAATCCTTCTACCTTCCTCTAACTCCATTGTAAACAAAACCATAACTCCTTCTACCTCACTCTAACTCCATTGTAAACAAAACCATCGTCTTAACTCCTTTACTTCCTAACTCCTTAACTCCCTACCTCCCTCCGTCAAGCAAACGCCATTGTCCTCTAACTCCCCATAACTCCTTCTACCTCCCTCTAACTCCATTGTACACAAAAACCATTGTCTTAACTCCTTTACTTCCTAACTCCTTAACTCCCAAATAAAATATACACCGCGCAAAAAGACAACATAAAAAAAATTTGCCCCGGCGTGTAACATTTCCCCCGCACAATCGTCTACAGTATAGAGAGGATGAAAGAAATAAGTTTTCGGAACGACGTCTTGCCACTGAAGAACGAACTCTTCCGGCTCGCTCTCCGCATTACTCTCAATAACGCGGAGGCAGAAGACGTTGTGCAAGAAACGATGATAAAAGTGTGGAACCGCCGCGACGAATGGCACGCCATAGAGTCGATGGAAGCCTTCTGCCTCACCGTTTGCCGCAACCTGGCCCTCGACAAGAACAAGAAGATGGCAAGCCAGGGCCGCAGCATGGACGACACCCCGGGCGCAGAGCCCACCGACGACTCCACCGCCTCGAACCCCGAGCGCAAGGCCATGCTCACCGACAGCGTGAGCCTGGTGAGGCGCCTGATAGACAGCCTGCCCGAAGCGCAGCGCAGCGTGATGCAGCTACGCGACATAGAGGGCAAGAGCTACAAGGAAATAGCCGCCGTGCTTGGCATCAGCGAAGACCGCGTGAAGGTGACGCTCTTCCGCGCACGGCAGGCGATAAGACAACGATTCAACGAAACAGAAAGATATGGACTATAAGTACATCGAACAGTTGATAGAGCGCTACTGGCAGTGCCAGACCTCTCTTGAAGAGGAGCAGATACTGCGCGCCTTCTTCAGCCAAGAGCAAGTGCCGGAGAACCTCCGCCGCTACGCGCCGCTGTTCGCCTACAGCCGCGCGGCCAGCCAAGAGCAGTTGCCCGGCGACGACTTTGACTCCAGGATTCTGGCCATGACCGAAGACAGGCCCGCACCCGTCAGGGCCCGCACCGTGACCATGCGCAGCAGGCTCATGCCCCTGTTCAAGGCTGCCGCCGTGGTGGCCATCATAGTCACCATAGGCAACGCGGCACGCTTCTCAGCCGGGCACGACGCCGCCAAGGACGACATAAACTATGCCGGCTACAAAGACACATACACCGACCCCGCCGTGGCCTACGACGAGATGGAAAACGCCCTGCAGCTTGTCTCCGAGGGCATCAGCAGCGCTGCGGCAGCCGACACCGCAAGCAAAGCCGCGCCGGCAGCCGGGGCCGACTCAACACTGAAGCGATGAGACGCCTGCTATGCTACATAGCCGCAATGGTCGCCACAGTGGCGGCAGCGGCGCAGACCAGCCTCGACTTCGCATCGAAGTTCATGCAGCTCTGCACCGAGGACACGGCCGTACACTGCGTGACGATAAGCCCATCGATGATGGAGCAGCTAACCAAGCAGCCAGGGGCCGCCCGCGACGAGGCCATGGCCGAGGCCATAGAGAAGCTCAAGAGCGCACGAATAATAACGGCAAGCGTGCACGGGGCCGACTACTACAAGAGGGCCGAGAGCCTGCTCAAGGACAACCCGCAGCGCTTCCGCCACGCACAAGACTACCGCAGCGCCCACGCCTACGGCACGTTCTACGTGAGGCAGACAACCAGCGGCGACACCGTAGAGCTGGTGATGATACACACAGACACCAAGGCCGGCAGCATGGTCATAGTCAACCTGACGGGCGACATAGACCGCGACTTCATAAGAAGCCTGACAAAGAGCATCGCCGGGCGAACGGCACGGGCCTGACAAACAAGACATTTCTATGCTTTCTCATATAATAATCATGTTTAGTTAAAACAAAAAAAAGAAACTGTGAAGTTTCGATTCTCTCAAATTTTTCAAACATACTAACGTTGACGCGGGGCCGCCTGGGAACAATCCCAAGGCGGCCCCGGTCTGTTGTGGCGCCGCCACGGGCCCCGGGGGCGGCAGGCCTGCCCATGCGCCACGCCACCGGCGAAAGCCGGCCACAGGCCCGCAAAACGGCGCCGGAGACAAGAAAAATGGATGCGCAATGCAAAAACACAGGCAGCCGACGCAAGAAATGCGGATAAAAATGGCTACATTTGCAGGCAAAAGCCCCAACCACGGCCCAACGCCGCGCCACGCGCCGCAGGGCCACAAGCACCGAAGGCAAGGGCCGCGGGGGCGGAAACAAACCTAAGACAACACAGAAGCACATGCCACAACTGAGCCTGACCACATTCTTCAACGGCGTGTCGACAGCCTACTTCGCAATAAACGCCTGCCAACTGCTGGCCAGGCGGCAGCGCACGCGCCTGCAGACGCTGCTCGGGGCCATCTGCGCCTACTGGGCACTGACCACGGCCAAAGACCTGGCGGCGCTGCTGCCACACGCCTATACGCCGCGCATGCTCGACGCAATACAAGTGGCCGACGGGTGGAGCGCCATCACCTTTGCCTGCCTGCTGTTCGAGCTGACCACGCCGGGGTGGGTCAACGCCCGCAGGGTGGCGCTCACGGCACTGCCCTTCGCCCTGCTGACGGCGCTCTATACGGCCATGCCATCGCACACCATGGCCACCGTCTACATGGCCTTCCTGGCCCTGTTCGGGGCCACGGTGATAAGGATTGGCTACGCAAGGGCCGAGATTTACACCGCCTATCTCTACACCAACTTCTCTGACATAGACAACATGGACATATCGTGGCTCAAGAAACTGTATGTGGCGGGGTTCGCCTACATGCTTCTCTGGGTGGTAGTGTCGGTGGTGAGGCACCCCGCCGCCGACTCGCTGATATACCTGGCGGGCATAGCCTTCTGGCAGCTCACCATACACTTCTGCGACAGGCTGAGGCCCGTGGCGCCCGAACCCTACGACGACGGGGCCGACATCAAGGCCGCCCCCAACCCTCGCGACTTCACCTTTGCAGGCCGGATGGAGAGCATGGTGGAAAACGACAGGCTGTATCTCGACCCGAAACTGTCGCTCAGACAACTGGCCGAGAGGCTCGGCACCAACCGCACTTACCTGAGCCAATACTTCAACGAGGTGAAGGGGGTGACGTTTTACGACTATATCAACGCCATGCGCATAAACAAGAAAAGCGTACCCCTGATGCAAGAGCACCCGGAGTACACCCTGGATTACGTGGCGCAGCAAAGCGGCTTCAACTCGCTGTCAACCTTCAGGAGGGCCTTCCGCAAGTACACCGGCACCACGCCGGGCTGCTATGCGCCCCCAGGAAGCCCGTCGCCCAACAACGGCGACAGTGGCGCCGCGCCGATGGAACGGGCCGAAAACGGCTGAAATGCGCCACAAACATGCGGTTTTGCCGGCGGCGGCACACCCCCGCGGGCGAGCCGCACAAGGCTCGGCGGCAGCCGAGGCGGCCGTCATTGCGGCTCGGCATCCCACACCACGGGCACATTCTTGAACGTTATCATGCCCTTGGCCTGCGGGTCTATGAACGCCCCGACCTTGATAATCTGCATCTGCCTGACCGACCTCGGCACGTCGCGGTAGTGGGCATCGGCATCGTCGAGGGCCACCTTGACAGCCACACCCTCGGTCAGCGGCTTGCGAAACTGGCCGTCGGTGCCCGTCAGATACTGGTTGCCGTCTTGGTCTACGGCCATCGACTTCACGTTGTCTACAGCCCCGCCAAGGCCCACAGAGGCCTTGTTGGCCAGCATCTTGATCTTGAACACAAGGTAGACCGTGCCGTAATTCTCAGACGTGCTCCTGCCGTAGGCACCCACCAGCTCTACATCCATCACCGAAGCGAGCGGGTTGAGCATGGTGCCGCCCGACGCAACGGGCACCTCGCGGCCCTCGGCAGCCTCCTGGCCGGTAAACTGCCCCACCACCTTGTCTACTGCCTCTATTCCCTGCTTGGCCTTCTTCAGTATGTCGCCAAGCTGGGCGCAGGCCGGCTGGCTGCCGGCCAGCGCCATCGCCGCACACACGGCGAGCGTCTTCATCCTGCTTTTCATTTTCCTCTTCTTTTTACGGTTGCGTACTCAATAATATGTAGTTATCATTTCCCTATAGGCAGCTTGACTTATGCAAAGATAAGCCAAAATGCGGAAAAAGCCGAACCCTGAGGCCCGGCGCACAAGTCAATGGATAAAAAGAAGAGGTCAATTAGTAAAAAACGGGGCATGAGGCGCAAAAAAGCCACATTCCATCGGCACGCCGTCAGTAGCGCGAACAGAGCGTAACCACGAGCGAGGCAGCAGCCAGCAGGGCGCCGACGGCACACACGCCGTCCCATCCGGCCATGTTCCAGCCCAGTGCCGACAGCATGGTGCCCATGGCTCCGCCCACGAAATAGGTGGTCATGAAGATGGTGTTGGCGCGGTTTGCCGCGTCGGGCACCTCTATCATGCACGCGCTCTGGTTTGACAGTTGCAGGCACTGCAGCCCGATGTCTATAAGAATGATGGCCACCACAAGGCCCGCATAGGTGCCGTCGAAGCCCCAGGCCACAGCCCACGCCCCCATCAAGACCACCGCCCCGGCCACGCTGAAGCGGCGAACGCCGAAGCGGCCTACCAACCGCCCCATGCCGCCGGCAACCATGGCGCCTGCCACGCCGCACAGGCCGAGGGCCCCCACGGCGTCGGCACCGGCGCAGAATGGCTCGGCCGCCAGCCTGAAAGCCATGCACGACCACACCGACAGCATCGACCCGAAGCCCAGGGCGGCCCGCACCGAGCACACGCGTATGCGCCCGCTACCGGCCACCATGCGCCCCACGCTGGCCATGAGCTGGGCCCACGAGCCGCTGAAGTTGGGCTTCATGGCGGGCATCATGGCCAGGATGACCGCAAGCGAGGCCACCATGGCCACCGAAGCCACGGCAAACATGGTGCGCCACCCGAGCCATTGGCCCACCATGCCGCTGACCACCCGCGAGGCCAGAATGCCGCACAGCAGTCCGCTGAGCACGCACCCGATGTTGCGGGCCTTGTCGGCCGGGCGCGAATACTGGCCCGCCATGGGGATAAACAGCTGCGGCACCACCGAGCAGGCGCCCATCACGAGCGACGCCGCCCACAGCACCCATGCCTCGGTGGCGATGGCAATGGCGGCCGTCATCAGCGCCGCCCCCACCATGCAGGCCACAATGATGCGCCGCCGCGACCACAGGTCGCCCAGCGGGATGATGAGGCACAGGCCCAGGGCATAGCCTGCCTGGGTGACCACGGTGACCATGTTGGCCTCTACCTCGCTCATGCCGGTGTCGGCACGCATCAGCTCGAGCAGCGGCTGGTTGTAGTACAGGTTGGCCACGGTGAGCCCCGCCATGGCTGCCATCATGAACAAAAGGCGGCGGGGGATGCCTTTGTCTGGCTGCAGTTCTATCATGTAGCGTTATGTTTTCTTTTCATCATATAAGCGGCGCTCGGCAATTCGCAAGTAAACTTGCATTGCCCTCGCTTGCATTATCTTTGCCGTGACAGCCCGACGAGGCAGGCGCGGGGCTGCCGCCACGGGCAGTTACGGCCTGCAAAGTTACGACATTTATCCCAAACGGGGCATCACAACCACCACCTATTACATTTTATCGGTGTGAAAACCGCCTGCCACTGTTGCCCGCAGGGCGGCATGTCGCCGAACAGAAGGCTGCCTACATGTGCCGTAATGCGGCATCATTGGCCGGCATGCCGGGCCGTTGTCGTTTCCCCCGCCGGCCGCTTCCGTTGCCATTATAAAAAGTGTATATTTGCGAAGCGACAGTCTTCAAATCGAACCCGGCAGATGTTGAAATTGAAAGGTCGATGCACCTGTCGATGAAACGTGCCGTATTGGCTTCTGAAACAGGCCGTATGGCAGTGAAATACGACCTGTTTCATGGCTCGGAATGGCACAGGAGCGAAAACGATTCCGACGGAGCTGGGCACAAGCCAAGCAACCACAGCAGCGGCGCGACAAGCCGACTGAAGGCCGCAGACATTAAGTATAACAAAAAAATGATGTGCGATGAAGAAGTTTTTGATAAACACAATGCTCTTGTTGATTATCTGCTGGGTGTTCAATGCCGCCGAATGCCTGCTGACACCCCCGCATTAACTCAGCCTCAAGGACATAGTGACCTTGCAGAGCTTGGCATTTTCCATACTTACGATAATGGCATTGAATTATGTAAACAAAGAAAAAGAATAGGTAAAACCAGCACCTTTGGCCATGTGGCCGCTTTCGCAGCCGCACCTTGCCATGGCAACAGCCTTTTGGGGGCGAGCCTCCGCCATGCCTATTGACGCTTGGCCAGGCGCCAAAGCCTTGTCCGCCAAGAGCCTCCGCCGCGGCCTCGGTGCCATGCCGGGCTGCCACCGGCCCGGAGGAAACGCAAGCGGGGAGAGCCATCAGGCCCTCCCCGCATGTTTACACATAGGCTGCGCCGGAGCGTCACTTGCGGAACATCTCCTCAAGCAGGCGGTCGGCGTGGCCCCACTTGTCCATCATGTAGATGACATAGCGTATGTCTACGCCAATGCAGCGGGCCAGGCGGGAGTCGAAGAAAATGTCGCTCGACAGGCTGTCCCAGTTGCCGTCGAAGGCCAGTCCGATGAGTCGGCCCTTGCCGTCGAACATCGGCGAGCCGCTGTTGCCGCCCGTTATGTCGTTGTTGGTGAGGAAGCAGAGCTGCATCTTGCCCGTGGCCTTGTCGGTGTAGCGGCCGAAGTCGGCGGCCGACATGAGCTGCTGCATCACCGGCTCGGCAAAGTAGTCGGGCTGCACGGCGCTCTTCTTCATCTTCTCGACTATGCTCTCGGCCGTGGTGTAGTAGCCCGAGGGCTTGCCTCCGAGCGTGAACCCGCCCACTTGGCCGTAGCTGAGCCGCATCGTGAAGTTGGCGTCGCTGTAGTTGGGCATGTCTTGCTCCATGCGCAGCTTGGCCGCGCAGAGGTAGCGCTCCTGCTCGTCGATGGAGTCCATGATGGCCTGCAGCGGGGCGGTGAGGTCGCCCATCACGGTCGTTATGTCGAGGCCCATCTTCACGCCCGGGTCTTTCATGAACGACTTCTTGTTGATGTAAATCTTCTGCCCCGGCTTCATCAGCACGGAGTTGGCCCACACGTAGTCCACATACTTGCGGCAGTCGCCGGCATAGTCGGCGTCGATGGTCTTGTAGAAGTCGGGCAGGTACTTGGCCGGCACCTGCTTGCGGTAGTTGTCGAGCAGCACGGCAAACATCTCCTTGTCGGTGGCCTCGTCCCAGTGCTCGCTGTTGTCTTCAAACTCAACGTACTGTTTCTTCTTGCTCTTCTTCGGGCCCTTCACCTCCATGCCGTTGTGCACGCGTATGGCCCGGGCCGCCAGCTCGCTCGTGCCGTAGAAAGTCTCGCCGAAGAACGTGCGCGACTTCACCAGGTCGAAGCACCCGTCGTAGATGCGCTTGAGCTCGTCGAAGTCGAGCTTGCCCTTGAGGTAGCCCGTTGAGTCGACGTAGGCACGCACCTTGCGCTCGAAGGCGGCCTTCTGCGCAATCAGCCCTATGCTGTCGATGCACTTGTTCATGCCCAGTGAGTTTTTCCAGTAGTTGGAGCTCGAGGCGTATGCCGTCTCATACTTTATGCGCACGGCGTCGCTCTGCCTCATGTGGCGCATCATCACTTCCTGCTTCACGCCCCTCACCTGTGCCCTCGGTGCGTTGCGCGCATCGCGCCGCTCGCGTATGCCGTACGACGAGAGGTAGCGGCTGGTAGAGCCCGGGTAGCCTATGGTCATGGAGAAGTCGCCCTCCTTGTAGCCGTCGAGCGACACGGGCGCCCACGATGCCGGGTGGTAGGGCACGTTGTCTTTGCTGTATTCGGCGGGGCCGTTGGTCTTCGGGTCGGCATATATGCGGAACACAGAGAAGTCGCACGTCTGCCTGGGCCACATCCAGTTGTCGGTCTCTCCGCCGAACTTGCCCATCGACTTTGGCACGGTGAACACCAGGCGCACGTCGCGGAAGTCGCGGTATGTGGTGGCGTAGTACTTGTTGCCCTCGTAGAACGGCTTTATCTCGAGGCGCAGCGTAGAGTCTTTCTGCTTCACCTCCTTCGACCATGCGTTCTCGAGCGAGTCGACAAAGTCGGCCTGCCTCGACGGCTTCATGTCGTAGATGCCCATCTGGCTGAGCCTGTCGGTGACGTCTTTCTGCTCGACCATGAAGCTCACGAAGAGGTCTTCGTTGGGCAGCTCGTCGGCATACGTCTTGGCGAAGAATCCGTTTTTCATGTAGTCGTGCTCCACTGTGGAGTGGGCGTTGATGGCCCCGAAGCCGCAGTGGTGGTTGGTGAACACAAGCCCGTCGGGCGATACGACCACGCCGGAGCAGAAGCCCCCGAAGTTGAGCACCACGTTCTTGATGGCGTCGGGGCCCGCGTAGAGGCCGTCGTAGGGCACGGAGAAGCCGTAGCCCTGCATCTGGTTGTAGACAGCCTGTGGCAGGTCGTAGAGCGTCCACATGCCTTCGTCGGCATGGACGGCCGCGGCCGAAAGCACCGCAGCGATAAGCAATGTTGACTTTTTCATGATTGTTTATTTATTGTCTTGGGTATTGTCGTTGTCGGTTCCCTTGCCGCGGGCAAGCCTCCGGCCCACCACGGGCAGCGCCCCGAGGGGAAAGTCGCGCCAAATGGTGTAGGCCACGAACACGCCGATGAGCGCCGTGTTCACCGCCAGGGCAGCCGCCAGGGGCAGCCGGGCGTTGGCCTGGGCCATGCCGGCGTAGAGCACGGCCGCCAGGGCCACGTATGAGAAGATGCGGCCCAGGGGATAGCTGATGGGGTAATAGCGCTGGCCTACGAAGAAACTGAGCAGCATGGCCGTGGCGTAGCCCGCCACCCCGGCCCACGCGCAGGCCATGTAGCCGTAGCGCGGCACGAAGACCACGTTGACGGCAATGAGCACCACGCAGCCCGCCCCCGAGAACCAGGCCCCCCACACGGTGCGGTCGGTGAGCTTGTACCAGAACGACAGGTTGAAGTAAACGCCCATCATTATCTCGGCCGCCATCACTATGGGCACCACGCGCAGCCCGCCCCAGTAGTCGCGGGCTATGATGAACTTGAGCAGCCCTATGTATCCCACGACCACGAGGAAGGCCATCAGCGTGAATATCACGAAGAACTTCATGGCCCGGGCGTAGGTGTCTCGGTTGTCGCTGTCGCGCGACTTGCCGAACACGAAGGGCTCGTAGGCATAGCGGAAGGCCTGGGTTATCATGGCCATGACCATGGCCACCTTCGACGCGGCGCCGTAGATGCCCAGCTGCTGGTGGGCGTCGGGGGCGTCGTAGATGTATGGGAAGAGTATCTTGTCGGCCGTCTGGTTGAGTATGCCGGCAATGCCCAGCACGAGCACCGGCCATCCGTAGGACAGCATGCGGCCCATCAGGCGGCGGTCGAACACATAGCCGAAGCCGGTGAGCTCGCGGCGGAAGCACAGCGTTATGCCGGCCGTGCAGGCCAGGTTGATGTAGAAGGCGTAGCCAACGTCGGTGGGCCTGCCCGTGATGTGGGGCAGGGCGATGAAGCAAAACAGGTTGAGGGCTATGTTAACCACGATGAAGAGCAGCTTGAGGGCCGCAAACTTTACTGGGCGCTTCATGTACCTGAGGTAGGCGAACGGTATGCACTGGAAGGCGTCGATGGCCACGGTCATGGCCATCACCCACACGTACGACGGATGGTCGGCGTAGCCCATGAAGGCCGACAGCGGCCCGATGAAGGCCAGCACCAGCGCCACGAAGGCGGCCGAGGTGGCTCCCACGCTTATGAGGATGGTGGAGTAGACGCGCTGTGGGTCTTCGCCCTCTTTGTTGGCAAAGCGGAAGAAGGTGGTCTCCATGCCGTAGGTGAGTATGACAAGCAACAGGGCCGTGTAGGCATACATGTTGGTTATCACACCGTAACCGCCGCTCTCGGCCGACAGCTTGGCTGTGTAGAGTGGCACGAGCAGGTAGTTGAGAAACCTACCAACTATGCTCGACAGTCCGTAGATGGCCGTATCCTTGGCCAATGACTTTAAGTTTGCCATACTTTTTCTATATTCTTGAGAATGCAGGAGTCAGGAGTACGGGAGTGCAGACATTTGCATCGGGATGCAGGAGTGCAGGAGTACTGCAGTGCAGACATTTGCATCGGGATGCAGGGGCCTGGAGTGCGGGAGTGCAGACATTAGTCTTTCCCACAACCTTCTGTTGACACCGCGCAGACCTTTCTTAATCCTTAATTCTTAATACTTAATACTTAATTCAATCATTAATTCTAAAAGAACATGTAGCACACACCTATGGCGGCTACGACACCGGCCAGGTCGGCCAGCAGTCCGCACGCCACGGCATGGCGGGTGTAGCGTATGCCCACGCTGCCGAAGTAAACGGCGAGGATGTAAAACGTGGTGTCGGTAGAGCCCTGGAATATGCAGCTCAGCCTGCCCACAAACGAGTCGGGGCCGTAGGTGGCCATGGCGTCGACCATCATGCCCCGCGCCCCGCTGCCCGACAGGGGTTTCATGAGCGCCGTGGGCAGTGCCCCCACAAAGTCGCTGTTGCCTCCGCAGGCCTCGACGGCCCATCTCACGCCGCCCACAATCATGTCCATGGCCCCCGAGGCACGGAACACGCCGATGCCCACGAGTATGGCCACGAGGTAGGGAATGATGCGCACGGCGGTGGTAAAGCCCTCCTTGGCTCCCTCGATGAAGGCGTCGTAGACGTTGACCCGCCTACGCACGCCGGCCAGTATGAAAGCCACGATGATGGTCATCAGCAGTATGTTGGCCACGCTTGTGCTCACAAGGTTCATCCGGTCTTTGTCCATCTGGCCGAAACCCCATATCACCGCGGCCACGGCCACGCACATGCCGCCAAGCGTGAGCAGCAGCGTGCGGTTGAGCAGGTTGATGCGCTGGTAGATGCTGGTGGCCACAATGCCCGCCAGGGTTGAGAAGAACGTGGCCAGGAGTATGGGTATGAACACGTCGGTGGGCTGCCCGGCACCCATCTGCGCGCGGTAGACGAGTATGCTCACGGGTATGATGGTGAGCCCGCTCGTGTTGAGCACGAGGAACATTATCATGGGGTTGGTGGCCGTGTCCTTGCGCGGGTTGAGCCCCTGCAGCTGCTCCATGGCCCTCAGGCCCAGCGGTGTGGCGGCGTTGTCGAGGCCAAGCATGTTGGCGGCTATGTTCATGAAGATGCTGCCGGTGGCCGGGTGGCCCTTGGGTATGTCGGGAAACAGGCGCGTGAACACTGGGCTGAGCAACCGCGACAGCGCGTCAACCACTCCGCCACGCTCGCCTATCTTCATGATGCCGAGCCAGAGCGAGAGCACGCCCGTGAGCCCGAGAGATATCTCGAAGGCTGTCTTCGACGAGGCGAACGTGGAGTCGATCATGGCGGGAAACACGCCGGTGTCGCCCATCAGAACCAGTTTCACCACGCCAATGGCGAAGGCTATGACGAAGAACGATATCCAGATATAGTTTAAAACCATTGCTCTATTCTTTTTTTATTAGGAGTTCAGGAGTTCAGGAGTACAGGAGTTCAGACATTTGCTACAGTATGCAGGAGTGCAGGAGTACTGAAGTGCAGACATTTGCAGCAGTATGCTGGAGTGCAAGAGTACTGAAGTGCAGACATTTGCAGCAGTATGCTGGAGTGCAGGGGCGCAGACATCAGAATCTGTATGCTGGAGTGCCGGAGTACGGGAGTGCAGACATTTGCCTTTTCCGTCGCCTTGCGCTCACACCGCGCAACCCTTTCTTAATCCTTAATCCTTTATTCTTAATAACTTGGATGCGCAGACATCAGCCTTTTCCGTCGCCTTACGCTCACACCGCACAGCCCTTTCTTAATCCTTAATCCTTTATTCTTAATACTTAACCCTTAGCCTGGGGCAGCATCAGCCATTGCCAACGGCAACTTGCGGCATGGCGCAGCCCTTTTTCACTTTTACCTTTTTTATTTATTATCTTTTCACTTTTTTACTTTTATACGTCTTGCAAAGATAGCCCAAAAAGACTAAACGGCAAAAAAAATGGACACAGACTTGACCGTAGGCGCAAAAAAAAACGGTATCTGCCCACGGTCAAGAGGCGGGCTGCAACGCTGTTTGCGTTCACCGGAGTATGCGGGTGCACAACGGGCCGGGCGCCGCCTGCCTGTCCGGCCGTAGACACAAAGCATCATGACCAAGGCCGCAGAGGCGGGCACACGGCTGCAAAGAAATACGCAAAGGGTGGCACATAGCCATGAACAATGAAGTACATAGCCATGAACAATGAAGCAAGGAGCCATGGAAAAGAAAGCACGAAGCCATGCAAAACCGGGCACAGAGGGCAAAAAACAGGCTAAAACGCACTTTTTTTGAGTGCCGAGGCATTTTTTTGGCGAAAATGTTTGGCCGTTCAAAAAAAACTGCGTACCTTTGCACCGCAATTCAGAAATGAGGCGCAAACAAAGCGTTGGCTCCGTAGCTCAACTGAATAGAGCATCTGACTACGGATCAGAAGGTTACGGGTTTGAATCCCATCGGAGTCACAACAAGCAAGGAGACGCATCCACAAGGATGCGTCTCTTTTTTTTTCATTCCGCCCAACGGGCCTGCGCGGGTCGGCCCTCCGGCGCGCCGCCCTGGTGGCAGCATAGCCGGAAAGGCCGCCCGCAGGTCAGTAGGCACCGTCTGTAATCTTTATGCTCACGGCCTTAAGCTGCTGCCAGCCGGCCTTGTCGGTAACGCGCACCATGAAGTGGTAGTCGCCCGTGTCGATGTCGGCGGGTATGTCGATGTCTACCTTCGCCTCATAGCGGCGGCTGCCGTCGGGAATGGCGAACGACCTGTTGTATACCCATGGCCTCACGGGTTGCTTCTTTGGGTCGAAGTCGCAGTCGCCCGCCGATGTAGAGTGCGAATGGTGGTCAAAGTTGTTGTGCACCTCGATGTTGTAGTTGCCGAGCTCCACATTGTCGGAAAACACATAGCGCACGGCCACCGTCTCGCCCCTGTGGTACACCTGGCAGTCGGCCGGCGAGGCCACCGCCCCACTGGCAATCACGGGTTTCTCGAGGTCGGCCCCGGCCTCGTCGGCGGCAGAGCATGCCGCCGCCATCAGCGCGGCGCATACTAAATGACATATATTCCTGGTTTTCATAACGTTTTGTTGTTGTGCCGCCGGCCCGCGCCAGCAGCGGCGCGGGCCGGCCGCGGTTCATTTCCTTGTCACCACAAGCCCCTCGGCCTCTTCGGTCACAGAGTTGCCTTCAGCGTCGGTGACGGTGAAGTGCAGGTGGTATTCGCCCGCCGGGGCGTCGGCCGGCACGGCAATGTGCTCGTGGAACATGGCGCTTGTCTTGCCCACATACTTGCCGGCAAACTCAAACGTCTTTTCGTATCCGGCGGCGCCGTTGTGCAGTTCCACCTCTATGGCCGCTATCCCGCTTGGCGCGTTCACCTCGGCCTCAAGGTGCAGCTCGCCGCCGGCCACCGCCTTCATCGAGTTGTCCTTGCCCACCTCGACTATGCTTGCCGACAGCTTGCCTGCCGACGGTTCCCTGACGGTGAGCACGGCCGTGGCCGAAGCCGACTGCCCTGCCTTGTCGGTCACGGTCAGCACAAGCCTGTAGCGGCCTGCGGGCATGTCGGCCGGTATGTCCACATGCTCGTGGAAGTCGGCGTTGCGCACACCCACATACTTGCCCTCGGCCCAGGCCGCGGCCAGCCGTGGCGCCTTGCCGCCCTCGGGGGTCAGGGTCATGTCTATGCGGGCTATGCCCCCCTCGGCCTCGGCCTCGGCCTCGAGGTGCAGGTCGGAGCCGGCCGTCACCTCGCCGCTGTTGCCCGCCCCCACTTCGGTGAGCTCCACTACAGGCTTTTTCACCTTGGCTGCGTCGTCGTCGTTGTCACACGAGGCCAGGCCAAACACTAACACGCTCAGCAGCATTGACGCTGCGAAAACTAAACTTTTCTTCATCTCTTTTCTTTTTTTGTGGATGCAAACCATCCGGTTAATAACTATGGTTGATTAGGGTTTTTGCATTCGTTGCAGCCCCGGCGGCGGACAACGCCCGCCCCCGGCCGCTCCCGGCGTGCCGTTTCGCGCCGCCAAACGGGCTCGGCGGCCGTGCAGCGCGGGCCGTTTGGCAAGGCCGCGGGGGCCGTTTTGCAAACGGCTGTGGCCGAGCCACTTGCGCGGCTCACAGCGCCCACGAGGCCATGAGCGCGAAACTGCGTCCCGGCTCGGGCACGCCAATCAGGCGGTAGTAGCTGGTGTGGTCGTAGTAGCGGCTGCCCAGCAGGTTGTCGCAGCGCAGCGTGATGTGCAGGCTGTGGCCCGCCACCGCCACAGCCTGGCCCACGGCCACGTTGACCAGGCAATGGCCGGCGGTGGGTTCCTCGGGCGGCACCACCCGGCGCTGGGCGCCCACGGCCACAAACTCGGCCGAGGCATGGCCCCCGCCCGCCCGGCGGCCCCCGCCCCACATGAAGCGCAGGCCGCAGCTAACCCGCCACGGGGCCGAGAAAGGCAGCGTGTAGCCCTTCTTGTCGCCCGAGAGCTGGCGGGCCCACAGATACTCGCCGCCGGCGCCGAGCTCAAGCCAGTCAACCAGGCGCCACGACAGCGAGGCCTCGCCGCCCCAGCGCAGCACGCGGCCCTGGGTGTAGCGGTAGAGCTGCAGGCCCTCAAGGTATTCGGGCGTGGGGTTGAGGCAAATGTAGTTGGGAAAGTAGTTGACGTATGGCGTGAGCGAGGCCTCGACGCCCCTGTGGGCATAGACCACCCCGGCGTCGGCCTGGTAAGACACCTCGGGGGCGAGCGAGGCGTTGCCCCGCTCATAGCGGAAGATGCTGTAGTTGACGCCGTCGGTGCCCAGCTCCTTGGCTATGGGCATGCGGAAGCCCTTGCCGGCGTTGGCCTTGAGCACAAGGCGGCCCAGCCTGCGGTTGACGCCCACCGACCACGTGACGGCCGAAAACCAACGGTTGAGCCCGGCCGAGCGCTCCATGAAAACCGAGTCGGCCCCGTCGACGGGCGTCTTGTACCAGTCGCGGTAACTGTGTATGCCCACCGAGCCGCAGTCGAAGCGCACGCCAGCGCTCAATATGAGGTCGGTGCCCAGCACCAGGCGCCCGGCCACAAACGCCCCGAAGCCCATTTGCTCGAAGTCGGGCAGTATGAAGCCCCAGCCGCCGCGCCGGTTGACCTGGCGCTCGATGGCGGCCCCCGCCCTCACTGCACACATGCCCACCTGCTGGCGCACAGTGGCCGTGGCGGTGAGCGTGTGCTTGTCGAAGCTGCGCTCGAGCGTGCCGGGCGGCTTGGGCATGTAGCCGTGCGACACGGGCTCGGAGCGCTCGCGCCTGCTGTTGGCCTGCCACCCGAGGCAGGCCTCGGCGCCGCCCCCGGCCCAGCTGCGCCCGGCGCGTGCCGTGGCCGAGAGGTGCAGGGCCGTCTGTGAGGGCAGGTCAATGTCGCGGCGCGAGCTGTCGTAGTCGATGTCAGACAGCATCACCTCCAGCCCGTGGGCGTTGGCGAAGTAGCCGCTGCGGGTGCTGACGGCAGCCACGCGCACAAAGGCCCGCCACGGCCCCGACTCGAAGCCCGCGGCCAGGCTGGCGTCGGCCTCGCGGCCGGCGGTGTTGCGCAGCCGGCGGCGGTGCAGCCTGATGTAGTATGAGTGATACCTGATGCTGTCGGCCGGTATGCCATAGTCGGCGTAGCTCACGAGGGTGGCGTCGGCCTTGTACCAGAGGCGGCGGCCGCGGCCCTCGACCCTGAGCGACGTGCCCACCGACTCGTTGTTCGTGCGGGCGAAGAGCCTGAGCCGCCCGCCGAAATGCGACTGCGGGGGCGCGTCGCTGTGCAGGTCGATCACACCGCCAATGGCGTCGGAGCCGTAGGCAAGGGCGGCCGGGCCCTTTATCACCTCTACCCTGTCGACGGCATACTGGTCGGCCTCGAGCCCGTGGTCATCGCCCCACTGCTGGCCCTCGTGCTTCATGCCGTTCTCGGCCACCACCACGCGGTTGAAGCCAAGGCCCCTAATCATGGGCTTCGAGCTGCCCGAGCCTATCGACATGGCCCTCACGCCGGGCAGGCCCGACAGGCTCTGCATGAGCGAGCCGCCAAAGTTGTCTTCAATGTAACGGCTGTCGGCACCGACGGTGTTGAGCGCCGAGCGCATCTGCACGCCGGTGGCACCTGTGCTGCCGCCTACCACCACTTCACCCAGGGTTACGCTGCGACCCACCGGAGGCTCGCCGACAGTGTCGGCAACCACGGCCACGGCACCGCCACGCACCGCCGCCGGGGCCGGCATTCCGGCCGGGCACAGCGCACGGCATGGCAGGATGAAGAAGGGAAGCGCAGCCATTGCTATCTTCCTTTCCATCTTGATGAAATTAAAATGTGTTACGGATTGGGGGCGGCCGTCAACGCCGGGCGGGGCAAGGGGCCACCGCCATGGCAATCAGCGCCGGCACCGCCAAAGGCGGCAACGGCCATGGGTGCGGCAAGATATGGCAACCATGGCGCTCGGGGCCGGCCGGGCCGCAAGGCTGATTAGCCGAGAAGGCCCGACGGAGGGGCACGCAGCGAGGCCGCAAGCACGCCGGCTTTCACCACGCCCGCACAAGGAGGGGCAACGAAGAAAGCCACGAGCCGGGCACAGAACGAAACGCGAAGCACGGGGGCCTCGACGAATGGAGACACGAAGAAATGGCAGATGGGGCATGAGTCTGACTGCGACACGCTCTGGCCCGCGCCAGCGGGCGCGGCCTGCATGGCCACGGCACCCTTCCTAACGTGGAGGTGGGTGGCCTTCACGATGCACATCGGCATGAGTGTAAACAACAGCACCCACGCGAGAATTATCCTATTTCTTCTCCTCCGTCTCATTATATTAATATCCGCAAAGATAGTAAATTTTGGCGTAACTCAATGCGCCGCAGCCACTATATTTTCTGTTTTTTTTAGTCCTCTGTCCTATTTGCAACAGCGGCAAAACTGTTTGTAACATATTGCCAAAAAAACAGGGCCGGGGCAACGCCCCTGTGGCGGCAAAGCCCCGGGGCAGCGGGCGCCTACGGGGGCGCACGGGCCGCACGGCAGGCGTTGGCCAGCCACGCCATTCACGCAGCGCTTTCACGGCGCCACAGCCGGCCCGGCGGCGTGCGGCCATGCGCCTTGCCGCAGCACGACCCGCCACGACCCGGGCAAAGGCGGCAGCCGGACGGCACCACCGGCACAGCCCGGACGGAACCCGACCCGACGGCCGGCCGGAATAAAAAACAACACCCCCAGCAGGCAGGAAGCCTGCTGGGGGCTGGAATGCGGGCAACGGCAAGCGTGACTCACCGGGCCCGACGGGCAGCTGAGCCGTTGGCCCGGAGGCCGGGGCCGGCGAGCCCCGGACCGGGCGGCGCGGCCTGCGCCACCACTGCCTGCCCATCGTTGCGCCATGCGCCAAAGTAAATGTCGAAGCCCGGCAACCGGTTGCGAACCCGGCACCTGTGCGAACTGTATTTAAGGGTTATGATCATTTATAACGCAAACAAGGCTTGGCAAATGCTCCTGATGACGATGGGCACATGCAAGATTATTTCACAACAATCTTTTTTCCGTTGCTTATATATATGCCTTTGGGCAACCTTGCGGGCTCGCTGCCCATGGGCACGCCCTGCAGGCTGAACACCTCATGGGGCGTGGCGCCCGCTACGGCCGGCTTGCAGATGGCTGTGGCCACGGCAACGCCAAACGGGGTGGTGACAGCCGGGGCGGCCACCGTGGCCGGGAACGCCTGGGTAGACATGCGCACCACCACGCTGTCGAACGCCCGGCTGAAGGTTATCACGCCGTTGTCGATGGTGTAGTCGGTGCCCTCGGCCAGCTCGGCGGGCTCGTCGCCCATGGCCACCACGGTGAACGACGTGGGCTGGGGCCCGTCGGCAAGCCCCGTCAGAGTGGCCTGGGCCGACAGGTCGAGCTGCCCGTCGACGGTGGCAGGCACGGCCACGGTCTGCCCGCCGTAGGTGTATTTGTACGGCGTGTTCTCGGGCACTGGCAGCTTGTCGAGCGCAAAGCAGTTGCGGTCGATGTTGACTGTGCGCGGAAACTCGCTCCACTTAAGCTCGGTGAGCTTGTTGTCGGTTGCCGACAGGCTTCCCTTGTTTGACAGACCGAGGCCCGTGAGGCGGGTGATGTCGAGCGCCGTCAGGCTGTTCTTGCTGAGCGAGAGAGTCTTGAGCTCGGTGTTGTCGCCGCTCACAAACTCCGTCAGGCCGCAGCCAACGGCATACAGGCTCTTGAGCTTTGGCATGCCCGAAATGTCGAGCCGCCCGAGCGGGTTGCCGTTGAGCTGCAGGTATTCCACCTTCGGCTCGTCGGGCAGCGCTATGGTTGACACACTGTTGTTGATGAGCTCAATCCTCACTATGTCGGGGTTGGCGCTGAAGTCGGCCTGCGTGAGCCTGTTGTTTGTCAGCGACACACGCTCGAGCCTGGGGTTGCGCGAGAAGTCAACGGCCTCGATGTCGTTTGAGGCTGCCGTCAGGTCAATCAGCTCGGGGGCGTTGGTCACGTCTATCTCGGTCACCTTCTCTTCGTCGAGCTTGGCGTTGAGCGTGATGTCGAGGCTGGCAATGTCGGGCCCGAAGAGCCTCACCACGCCCGTGCCCACGGGCTTTCCCTGCAGGCTGGTGGGCACCCCGTAGATGTCGTAGACGGCTATCTCGACGTCGCTTTCCACTATGTTGCCGTCGCCCCAGTCTATCCTGATCTTGGCGGGGGCCGCCCCCGGCTTGAGGGCTACGGCAAACGACTTTGTCTTGCTTTCTGCCACGGGTATCTTGAACGATACCGTGGGCTTTTCATCCTGCGCCGTGGCACCTGTGAACGCGGCCAGGGCAAGCAGTGCTGTCATGCATATCTTTTTCATTCTTTGCTGTTTTTTGATTTCTGTTGTTGATTGTTGGGTTAAACCATGGGGGCTAACGGGCCGGCAGGCACTTGCGCGTAATCTGCCGTCCGCCCACCACCATCCTCACTATCAGGGGCATGGGGCCGGGCAGCCACAGGGTGGCCCTGCCATTGCACCGCGCCACCCGGCCCACCGGCCTGCCGTCGGCGGTATATGCCTCAACGGCCGTGAGCCCTGGCGCGCTCACGGTGAGCACTCCGCCACGCCAATCCACCACCGGCCCGGGCCCGGCTTGGGCCGCAGCCACGGCCGTGGCCACGTCGAAGGCAGCGGGGTCGGAGGGCATTGTCTCGCCGAACGAGCCGCGGGCCGTCACCCGGTATGTGTTGGTGCCGTCGGCGGGGTGCGCGTCGACAAACGAGGTTGTGGCCGACGTGCCTATGAGCGTGCCGTCGCGGTAGATGTTGTAGCCCTCTACCATGCTGCCGGCGGCCTCGGGGTAGACGGCCACGTCGTCGATGGTCCACCAGTAGGCCAGGCCCTCGCTCTCGTCCCATGCGTGGAAGCGTATCTTCATGTTGTCGCTGCGGTAGGGGCCGAGGTCGACGGTTATCTGCTCATACCTGTTTTTGGCCTTGCCCTCCTTTATCAGGTCGAAGGCGGTGTGCCATGTCTGCCCGCCGTCGGCGCTGGCCTCGACCACATAGTGGTATACGGGCGAAATGCTGCCCGGCGCGGTAGACTTAGACCAGAACGTGAGCCACGAGCCGCCGGCAAACGACGGCGAGGTGAGCCGCTGGTCTTCGCTGACGGGGTCCCAGCCGTAGTTGAGCCACACGGAGCGCGTGCCCCCGTGGGCCTTCGTCCACGAGTGCTTGCCGCTCTGCTGGCGCTGCCACCCGCGGTCGTCGCTGTTTTCGATGAGCCACCCGTCGAGGCTGTCGTCGCCCTCGAAGTCGTTGGCCAACAGGGGCGCGCCCTCAAGAGGCGCCCGCCACACGAGCTCCACGCCCTGCCCCGCCGGCCTGGCCTCGAGCCCCGTGGGGGCCTGGATGAGGTTTGACGGCTGCCGGATGGTGATGGTGTCGGCCTGGGTGGCGTCGTCGGTGCCCACAAACACGAGGTCGGCCGAGCGCCCCCGGGCCGTCTCGTTGGCCGTGGCGGCAGTGACGGTGATGGTGGCTGTGCCCGAGGGGCCTTCGGCCGGGGTCACGGTGAGCCACGAGGGGGCCTCGGCGAGCCGCCACGGCTGGTCGGCCTGCAGTTCAAACGACGCCGTGCTGCCGGCCTGCGCCGACACGTCGAGGCTGCCACGGGCCACATACACCCGCTTGGCGGCCTCGAGCAGCCTGAAGCTGATGGTGGGGCCGCAGGGCCCTATCTGGTCGATGGCGAAGTTGGCCCTTTCGCCATTGCTGTAGAACGGGGCGAAAGAGGGGTCGATGCCGAACGAGCTGCGCCCGTAGTCGCTGCTCAGGGCGGCGTCGGCGATGGCTCCGTCGGCCGTGGTGGTGCCTCCGGGGCGGAACACGTAGGTCTCGTCAAGGCGCGTGGTGCCGTTGTAGTTGACGTTGCCGCCGGTGTAGGCGGGGTTGATGCGGTAGACGATGAGCCCCGACCGGGGTATGCTGCCGTCGTAGCCCTCGCGCCTGCGGTATTCCACCACGAAGTACTCGTCGCTGCCGGTGGGCTTTATCCTGTAGGCCACGTTGCCGCTGCCGTCGCCCCCCACGGGGTGCAGCGTGTATGTGCCTGGCTGCGATATCTCGGGTATGTCGTCAATCCAGCGGCAGTAGCGCCACTTGGTGTAGGCCAGCATCTGCTGCGGACTGTCCTGGTTGTCGGCCATGAGGTCCCACACGCCCACTGGCGACAGCCTGTCGGCGGCGTGGTACAGGTCGTAGGTGCCGAGCGAGTGCGACATCTCGTGGCACAGCACTCCGGTGGTGATGGGCAGGTCGCGCATGATGTCAAACCCGTTTGAGCGGTCGAACACCATGATGAAGCTCACCATCTTCTTGCCGTGTATGGTGACGGCCTTGTCGGCCGAGGCTATGAGGTCGGAGCGGTGGGGCCACAGCTTGTAGCGGCTGCTGACGTCGCTCGCCCCGGCAAAGACGAGGGTGACGTTGTCCACGAAGCCGTCGCCGTCGGCATCGATGCTCACGTCGGCCGGCACGTTGCTGTCGAGCCACTGCCCTATCTCCTTGGCCAGGGCCTGCTCGCGCGCGGCGGCCTCAACATCGTCGCTGTATCCCAGCGTGTTGATTTCGCCCTTGGGCTGGTAGTAGCCCTTGGGCATGGCGGTGCGGTAGAAGCGTATGCTGCCGCCGGCGGGCGCGGGGCAGAACGACGACGTCCACGACAGGCTGCCGTAGGAGGAATGCCTGAAGTAGGCGTAGACGGAGTTTGCCCCCGGCGCGGGGTCGTTGAACAGGCGCTCGTAAAACGCCATGTCGTGTACAAACGGCTCGGGCTCTTCGTCCTGGAAGGCCACAAACACCACCAGGTTGCTCATCTGCGGCCTCGACGCCGCCCGGAGCAGGAGCGGCCAGAGCGCGGCCACGAGCAGCGTGGCGGCTGCAATGCTGAAACGGTGTGGGTGCATAGTCATTCGTTGTTGGCGGTTGTGTTGTGCATGGCCCAGCGGGGTCAGCGTATTACTACCTTGCGGCTCTTGTCGCCTGCCCTGACTATGTAGGCCCCGGCGGGCAGCGAGGCCAGCGACAGGGTGCGGGCAGCCTTGGCCGAGGCCACCACGGCGCCGGCGAGCGTGCACACGGATATGTCGCGGGGCTCGGTGAGCGTCACGGCGCGGCGGCTGATGTTGATGCCTAAGCCCGGGGCGGCCACCTCGTCGATGCCGAGCGTCGAGGGCTCGTAGGTGTAGATGCGCACGGCCTGCAGGTAGAGCGTGTCGCTGGCGCAGTTCTCAAGCAGCGCCACCATGGGCTGGCGGGTGTCGAACTTCAGGTCGTCGGAGCCGTTGGTGAGGTTCTGCAGGTCGTACCACTCCTTCATCCCGGGGCCGCTCAGCTTGCCGAACACCGTGGCGTACTTGGCGTTGACCACGCGGTAGTCGGTGTAGGCCAGCCCGGCGTCGTCGGGGGTGGTGTTGGCCTTGAGCCTCACCTTGATGCTCGACTCCGATGCGAGCACCATGTCAAACTTCTTGCACGTGGGCAGGTAGAACATCACGCAGCCGCCGTTGAACGTCATGTTGGCCGAGCTGGGCTGGATGGCTATGCCGCCTGTGCGGGCGCCGTCGGAGCCGATGGTGCCGTCGGTGCCCACGCCCTCGAAGTCGGGCAGGGCGTAGCATTCGTCGTAAGGCGAATAGTTGGTGGTGCCGAGCTGCACCAGCTTGCCGCCAACCTGCCATGCGCCGTCTTCATTGTTGGCCGCGCCGACATAGCGGTCTATCTTGTCCTGTGTGTCAAACCACAGCCATCCGTCCTCGTCGCAGTCGGACGGCTGGAAGAGGTTGTCGGCCTGGGGTGAGAGTCTTGGCGGAAGGCCGTTGCCGCCATCCTGCGAATAAGCTGCGGCTGCAAGCGCGAGCGCAGCGATGATTGTGTAGGTTTTCTTCATGTCTTGTCGTTTAAAATTAAATGTATGTCTGTGTTGATTATTATGCCGATGCCTGGCCATGCGCCGGCGGCGGCCGTACAGGCCGCCGCGCGGGCCACCCGCGTCAGAGCTCCACCCACTCGGGGTTCTGCTCTATGTGCTGGTAGCGCACCTCGTCCCACGGCAGCGGCCAGTAGAACTGCCTTGGCCTGAACACCCGCACCCGCTTGGGGTAGCGGTTGACGCGGCCGTAGGTGTAGCGCGTGGGCTTGCCCTCTTGCTCCACTATCTTCACGCCCATGAGCGGGGTGGTGCCACCGTTCATCTTGTCCATGGCCGTGCCCCAGCGGTACATGTCCCAGTAGACGGTCTCCTCGAAGGCCATCTCCACCCGGCGCTCGTTGGCATAGGCATCCCACGTGAGCGCGGCCAGCGGCGGCATCTTGGCCCTCTGGCGCACCTGGTTGACCTTTTGCAGGGCGGCGGCGGCGTTGCCAAGCCTAAGCTCTATCTCGGCATAGTCGAGCAGCAGCTCGGCGTAGCGCCAGATGATGTAGTTCTGGCTTGAGGCATAGGTGGGGTCGTTGTTTATCTCGGTGGCGGGGTTGACGAACTTGCCCATGTAGTAGCCCGTGACGGTGACGGCCGCCGTCTCCGACGTGCCGTAGGGCTTGAGGTCGGCGCCGGGCACTTCCCTGCCGCCCTCGACCCTGTAGTGTATGTCCATGACGTGGCCCCGGTAGGTGCATCCGTCGTAGAGCACGTTGGCATAGAACCTGTAGTCGCGGTTGTCGTAGGGGCGTGCCGGGTCGGGCTGGCCCTGCCTCATGCCGTACTCGTCGACATGGTTCTGCGTGGGCACGTAGGCGCAGTCGGTGCCGCCGAAGTATGGCGACGCCGCGTCGCGGTCGAGCTTGTGGCCCCACCCTGCCGCATAGTTGCCGTCGTTGTTGTGCTGCACCTCGAATATCGACTCGGCCGAGTTCTTGGTCAGGAATATCTTGCGGTACGAGTCTTTTATCTCGTCTTGCGTGCTGCCCTCAAGCGGCACGAGCGAATACAGGCCCAGGGCCGTCACCTCGTCGTAGGCGGCCTTGGCCTTGGCCAGCATCTCGCGGCTGCGGTCGCCCTTGAAGCCCAGCCATGCGGTGTCGCGCTCCTGGAACATGGGCGAGGCGGCCCACAGGTAGGTCTTGGCCTTGAGCATGAGCGCGGCCCCCTTGGTGGCCCGGCCCGCGTCGGCGCTCTCGTGCTGCCGCGGCAGCAGGCGGGCGGCCTCGTCGGCGTCGGCCACGATGAAGTCTACCATTTCGTCGTAGCTTGCGCGCGGGAAGCGTGCCGGGTCGTTCAGGGTGTTGTACTCGCGGTCTACGAGCAGCACGCCCCCGTAGCGCCTCAGCAGCAGGTAGTAATAGTATGCGCGCATGAAGTGGGCCTCGCCCAGCACGCGGTCGCGCGTCGGGGTGGTGATCTCGCCGGCGTGGTCAAGCAGCGTGTTGATGCTGCGCAGCTGGCCGTAGCATGCGTTCCAGTACTGGTAGGCCCGCTTGTATATCTCCTCGTCGCTGCTCTTGAGTATGTCTCCGTACGATGTGCTCGACCAAGTGGTCTTGCTCACCGTCATCTGGTCGGTGTACCACGCGGGGTAGTCGCGCCCCAGGCTCTTGACGAGCCCGTTGGTTGGCATGTATATCGAGAAGCCGTTGCTCATGTTGCGGTACCAGGAGTTCTCGTATTCGTCGAGCAGCAGGCGGTCGCCCCATACGTTCACTCCCGAGAGCTTGTCGATGGGGGCGTCGCTGAACAGGCCGTCGCATGACGTCGCCCCGAAGAGGACGCCCGCTGCCATGGCGGCTAAACAGATGTATCTTTTCATGTTGGGTTGTCTGGTTGGTGTGTCAATTGGGTTGATTTCGGCTCAGAAGCCGATGTTAAGGCTCATGCCGTAAGAGCGCTGTATGGGGTAGCCCCGTTGCGACTCGGGGTCCATCTCCTCCAGGTCGGTCCATGTGTGCAGGTTGCTGGCGGTGAGCGATATGCTGGCCGAGGCCATGCCGATGCGCCTGATGAGCTTCTCTGGGAAGTTGTAGCCTACGTTGATGTACTTCAGCCTTACGAAGTTGCAGTCTTTTATCCAGAATGTAGACTCCTTGCGGTTGTTGTCGTTGGCCGTGGCGAACTTCACCCTGGGGTAGGTTGCGCCGGGGTTGTCGGGCGTCCAGCTGTCTCTCATGTGGTAGTCCTGGAACTTTGGCAGGCTGTTGCTGTAGAGCGTGTAGTAGTCGGTGATGTTTGCTCTGTAGCCGGCCACGCCCTGGAACATCACGGAGAAGAAGAAACCCTTGTATCCGGCCCCCAGGCGCAGGCTCCCGTTCATGTCGGGGTAGCTTGAGTTGTGCACGGCTATGCGGTCGAGGTCGGTTATCTTCTTGTCGCCGTTCTGGTCTTTGTACTTTATGTCACCGGGGGCCAGCGTGGCGTTGCCCTGTCCGTCCTGGTCGACGTCGTATGCCGCCAGCTCCTCCTCCGACCTGAACAGGCCGTCGGCCTCGTACATGAACCACAGCAGGCTTCTCCTGCCCGTGCGCCTGCGGTTGGGCGCCACGGTGCTCTCGTCGCCGTAGTCGAGCACCTTGTCGGTGGTGTGCGACAGCGTCAGGGCTACGTCATACTTGAAGTCGCCGTAGCTGTTGCGGTGTGTCAGGGTGAGGTCCCAGCCCCATGCCTTCACCTTTCCGAAGTTGACGCTCGGCGTGAGTCCCTCCACTCCGGTCGACGGGGGGAAGGTGTAGCTCGGCGCCGCCGTTATCAGGTTGGTGCGGTAGCGCCAGTAGTGCTCGAAGGTTAGCCCTATGCGGTTGCCCCAGAAGCCCAGGTCGACACCGATGTTGTAGTCGCGCGTCTTGCCCCACTGCAGGTCGGGGTTGGGGAAGCTCGACGTGTCGAGCGTTATGCCCTGCCTGAAGTTGCCGCCGATGTTGTAGCCGGCCCCGTTGGCATAGACATACTTCAGCAGGTAGCTGAAGTCGCCCACGGCGCCGTCGTCGCCCAGCACGCCCGTCGATGCCCTCAGCTTGGCGTTGGAGATCACCGCCTGGTGCCAGTCTTTGAAGAACTCCTCGTTGGAGAGCACCCACGATGCCGACACCGTGGGGAAGAAGCCCCAGCGGTGGTCGGGGGTGAACCTGGTGGAGCCGTCCAACCGGAAGCTGGCCTCGACGAAGTAGCGGTTGGCGTAGCCGTAGGTGGCCCTGCCTATGAGCGAGGCGCGCTCGCTGCGGCTCTCGGTGCCCACGATGCGTCCCGACGACGTGGTGCCGAGTATTTCGGGGTAGGCCCCCGACAGGTCTTGGTTCTCGGCCGTGAGGGCGTTGACCTCGTAGCGCTGGTAGTTGGCCACGAGCGTCAGGCCCACGTCGTGCTTGCCGGCAAACGTGCCCTGGTAGCTGGCCCCCACCTCATACAGGTAGTTGTCGATGCCCCTGTCGGCCTGCTGCATCGATATCTTTGCCCGGGGGTACTCGGTGTTGGGGTCTACGGAATACTCGCCGGCCTCGGCGTCGTAGAGGTAGAGCGCCGTGGGCTTGGCAAACGACTTGTCGCGGAAGTGGTTGTCGTCGAGCGTAAAGCGCACGTATGCCGACAGGCCCTTGAGGAACGGCGCCTCGTAGCGCAGCGTGGCCGAGAGCTGGTGGAAGCGCGCCGCGTCGTCGTAATAGCCCCCGATGCCGTAGATGGGTATGAGCGGGTTGGCGCCGTTGATGCTTGCCAGGTCGCCGTTGGTGAACCGCAGCGGCTGCAACGGCGAGAAGCTGTAGGCGTTGGTTATGGTCGCGGAGCTCGTGTTGTGGTTGTTCGATCGGTTGCCCGTCATGTCGAGGGCCACCTTGAAGCCCGCTCCGAGCTCGGCGTCGAGCTTTGCCGAGTAGTTGAAGCGCTTGCGCCTCACGCCGCTGTACAGTCCCTGGTTGAATGTGTAGCCAAACGAGATGTAGTAGCTCACGGCCTTGCCCCCTCCGCTTACCGAGGCGGTGTGCATGGTCGAGTATCCCGTCTTGTCGAGGTAGTCAAGCAGGTCGTCGTCGCCGTAGACGTTGGGCATGTCGTGGCGTCGTATGGCCTCGAGCTGCTCGTCGGTGTACTTCTTGTATGTTGTTGCCGGCGAGTTGTCTACGGCCCTGTTGTAGAGCTGCGCAAACTCGTATGCCGGCAGGAAGTGCGGCAGCTGCGTGGCCTGCTGCACGTTCACCTGCCCCGAGTAGTTCACCCGGAGCTTCTGCGAGCCCTTGCCGCGCTTGGTCTGCACGAGTATCACGCCGTTGGCGGCCCTGGCCCCGTAGACGGCCGCGGCGGCGGCGTCCTTGAGCACCGAGATGCTCTCGATGTCGTCGGGGTTGAGGTCTGACAGCCTCATCTCGCCGCCCGAGGTGTTGGTGCCGAAGCGCGGTATGCCGTCGACCACGAGCAGCGGCGGGTCGTAGATGCCTCGTATGCGCACGGTGGCCTCGCGCGACGACGACGGGTCGCCCGTCGACGACATCACCGACAGGCCCGCCGTCTGCCCGGCCAGGGCCTGGTCGAGGTTGACGGCCGGCATCTGCTTTATCACGTCGGCCTTGATCACCTCGACAGAGCTTGTCAGCGCCGTCTTCTTCTGCGTGCCGTAGCCCACCACCACAACCTCGTTGAGCGCGGCGGCGTCTTCCTGCATCACTATGGTCAGCGGCCTTGCGCCGGCCGCCTTGGCGTCTTGTGCCACAAAGCCCATTGAGCTCACGGTTATCGTGCCGCCCTTGGGCATCTTTGACTGTGCTATTGAAAACTTGCCGTCGATGTCGGTCACGGCGAGCGTGGCCCCGGTGTCCTTGGCCCTTATGATGGCTCCTACGAGCGGTTCGCCCTGCTGGCTTACCACCGTCCCGGCCACAGTGCCCGCCGGGCGGCTTTGCGCGTGGGCTGCAGCCATGCCGATGACGGCCATGAGCAGTGATATGAGTGTCTTTCGCATATTGTTTTGTTGCTTTGGTTTTACTTGGTCAGTGCGTTCTGCATGAGCAGCAGCTCGTATTCGTAGAAGCTCCTGTCGGTGCCCGCGGCCGTGGCGGCCCTCTGGCGGAACAGGCTCATCACCTGCTTCATGGCCGAGTGCATGAGCACGGCATACTCGGTGTCGGATAGCGTGGGCAGCCCGAAGTTGATGCGCGCAAACCCGTCGGGGGCCCCGTCGGCGTCGGCGTCGGCGGCCAGGGCGGCTGCCGCGGCGGCCTTCTTCTTGTCTACGCTGCAGGCTTTGACCATCACGCCGATGGCCTCGGCCATGATTTTCCTGTCGGCCTCGGTGAGGCGGCCGCCCCTGTAGGCCGGCATGAACAGCTCGCGCCGCGCGTCGTCAAGGTAGGCCTCGGGACTGTAGTTGCCCACGGGGTCGTATATTCCGCCCTCCTTCACGCGGTAGAGCACGCCGTTGCTGAGCATGGTGCGCACCACCGAGGCCATTATCTTGTCGTTGTCGCTGAGGTAGGCGTATTCAAAGTTGGCTATCAGCCCCTTCGGCGTGAGCCATGTGCCGTATGTGCGCATCTGGCCCGCCAGCCACCTCATGGCCTGGCGCTGCCTGGCCCGCGGCACGTAGGTGCGCCCGGCCTTGCCGTCGCCCTGCCTCACCTCGTCGTAAACGATGCCGCCCAGGTATGGCAGCACGTGGTTGACGTGCCTCCTGTACTGCGCCACCACCTGCCCGTACATCTCTTCCATGTCGTCGTAGCGCGCTCCGGGCTCCCTTGTCCACTCGTCGAGGTGGGCCATTATTATCTTCAGGTTGCTTATGGCATAGTCGCCGGCCTTGATGTGGTCGTCGCCCAGGTCTTCGGTCTGGTCGGTGGGGTCGACGGTGCCCATGAGCTGCTGCGCCCCGAACCTGTACATCGGGTCGCCGGCCCTGCGGGCAATCCAAGCGTCGAGCGTGTCTTTCTCCTGCCGGGGCGCCAGGCCCCCGGGTATGATGCGGTAGCCCCAGTTGATGGCGTAGCTGTCGTATACGCCGAGCACCGGCGGGGTGAGCCTCACGCCCCGCTCCAGGTCGCCGGGCTGTGCTATGTAGTTGTTGCGGGCGTAGTCCATGATGCTGGGCGTGGTGCCGTAGCGCCGGGTGAAGGAAGGGCTGCGCAGCGAGTCTACCGGGAAGGCGAAGCTGGCGCCCATGTTGTGCATCAGTCCCAGCGTGTGGCCTATCTCGTGGGATGCCACGTAGCGCATGCTCTCCCACATCAGGCTGTCGGCAAACACCTTGGTGCGCACGCGGCTGTCTACGGCCGCCGTCTGCACGAAGCGCCAGTCGTGGAGCAGGCTCACCACGTTGTGGTACCATATCACCTCGGCGTTGAGTATCTCGCCCGTGCGCGGGTCGACGTGGCTCGGGCCCATGGCGTTGGCCGTGCGCGTGGCGGCATACTTCACGCAGTTGTAGCCCATGTTGTCGGGGTCGAAGTCGGGGTCTTCGGCGGGCGTGGGGTAGTCGCGGGCCACCATCACGTTCTTGAAGCCCGCGGCCTCGAACGCCGCGTTCCAGTCGAGTATGCCCTGCTTCACGGCGCTCCGCCACTTGGGCGGGAAGGCCGAGTCTACGTAGAACACTATCTTGCGCTTGGGCTCAACCAGCTCGCCCCTGAGGTAGCGCGCCATGTCGGCGCTGTCGGGCTCAATCCTCCATCGGTGTATCACCGGCTGCTTTGTCACGCGGTCTTCGTCCGACGAGTATACGTTGCGCTCGGTGTAGAAGTAGCCCACGCGGTTGTCTTGCAGGCGCAGCGGCATGGGGTTGTCGGGCAGCAGCGCCAGCGAGCGGTGCACCACCACGCTGTAGGGCTTGCCCAGCGGCTGGGTGGTGAACGACATGAGCGTCTCTATCTCTATGTTGCGGGCAAACGCCTTGACCGACTGTATGTTCGAGGCGTCGGCCACGAACGTGCCCTTCAGGTTGTCCTTGCCCCCGAGCAGCTTGCCCAGCGGACTGCTGTCCTTGATGGGGCTTATCGACTTCTCGTTGGCCCCGAAAAACGCCGTGACGTCTATCACCACGCTGCCGCCGTTGGTGGCCTCTATCTTGAACCCCTTGAACACGGGGTTCACGAAGTTGTTACCGAACGACGCGGCTATGGGGTCGGACGGACCGACCACGCTCCCGTCCTGAACCTCGGTGAGATACACCTTCTGGGCGTCCTTGGCCAGCATGAGCAGGAAGGGCCCGTTGATGGCCTGGCCGGCCACGAAGTCGTGGGTGTCGCTCGTGCGGGCCACGCGGTTGGTAAGCAGCAGGTGCTTGCCGAACAGCGAGTCGGGTATCTCGAAGTAAACCTTGTTTTGCTTTTTGTTGTGTATTACGGTGAAGAGCCCTGCGGTCTTCGTGGCGTTTTTCACCAGCTTGCCGTAGGCCGTGTCGGCCGTGTCTTTTTTCAGGGCCAGGGCCGCGGCGGCGGCCTTCTTCTTGCCACGGGCCTGGAGGCCCGTGCCGGCCGGCGCCGCCAGCAGGAGCGTTGCGGCCAACAGGGCCGGCAGCATTTCGTTTCGTGAAGCTCGGAGCATATCTGTTTTTATATAAATTTACAATTTTCGCAAATTTAAACCTTTTATCCCAAAATGAAAGCCGCAGGTCGACAAAAACCAGCCCAACGTAACATGTCAACCAATAATACAGAATTATTGCACACTTCTGCCACCTTTTGTTTATCGACATGACACTCATGTGCACTGCACAGTGGCCCACCCCGCCCACCGCCGCCCCGTGCCCCGGCCCGGCCCTGCGGCCAACCGCAGACGGCACCATGCGGCCCGCCCCGCAGCCACCTGCCGTATTGCATCCCGGCGGAGGCCGTCCGGCACCGCGAAACGGCCCGTACGGCAGCCCAGAACGGCACATGCTGCAAAAGGCCCTTGGCCGGGGCCACAGAGCCGTTGGCAACGCCAGCGAAAAAAAGCGGGTGCGCCACTTGCGACGCACCCGCCATGGTGAACAGGCTGCCTGACGCCCCGTCAGCGCCTGACAATCCTGACAGACTGCTTCCGTGCGCCGTCGGTGTACACCAGCACATAGGCACCGGCCGGCAACGAGGCGAGGCTCCAGCTGCCGCTCACGGTGTGGCAGCCGGCCACGAGGGCCCCGGCGAGCGTGTATACGCTCACGTTGCCGATTGTGGACGACGTGCGAAGCGTGGTGCCGTCGAACGACAGCGCGGCGTCGCTGCCGGCTGCGTCCACACCGTCGGCCGTGGCGGCCTTGAGCGTGAGCCGGCTCCAGTTGGCGTCGGCGGCAAACAGCGGATAGGCGTCGCCGCTCACCGTCAGCGTGACGGCCTTCAGGTCGGCTATGCCTGAGAACATGCCCACATAGAACACCGGGGCTGCCGTGCCGGCATATCTCGTCCAGTCGATGTCAGACAGCGATGTGCAGTCGGCAAACGTGCCCGACGAAAACGTCACCTCGGCCGGAAGCACCACCTTGCACAGCGACGCGCACCCCGAAAACGCCCCCTGCATGCTGCTCATGCCGGTAAGGGCCGTGGCGGCCGAGAGGTCGGCAAGCCGCAGCGACGCGCATCCCGAGAAGGCGCTCTTGAGGCTTGTAAGCCCAGTGCAGCCGGAAAGGTCGATGGTGGCCAGCTTCTCGCAGTTCATGAACGCGCTGCTGCAGTTGGCGAAGTTGGCCGCCCCGCCGCCTTCGGGCATCACCACGGCCTCGAGCGCCTTGCAGTTTACGAAGGCTCCGTTTTTCGACAGGCTTCCCTGCACATACAGGTCGGTGCCCGGCTCAATAGCGGCTTGGCTCATGTCTATGCGACGCAGCGCCTTGTTGGTGGCCATGAAGCCCGACGTGCCCAGGGCCACGGCCAGTTCGCCGAATGCCGCCGTGTTCCACGTGCCGGTGAGCCTCACCACCTCGGCGTCGCGCAGGTTTGACGGTATGGCGGCGGCGTCGACGGTTATCTCTGTCTGTGAGCCCCCGCCCGGCGTGGCCCCGCCCGGGCACGGTATCTCTATCGGTGACTTGTAGTAGCTGAGCTGCAGCCTGTCGTATTCGGTGCCGTCGCCCAGCTGGCCCCCTCGGTTGTTGCCCCAGCCATACATCTTGCCGTCGGCAGTGACCACCATCGAGTAGTTCTGCCCCGACGAGAGCACCGAGCAGACTATGCCCCCGGGCAGCAGCGGCTTCACCGGCACGAGCGAGAACGGCATGTCAGACGACGAGCCGCTGAGCAGCTTGCCCTTGCCGTCGCCCAGCCCTCCGTTGGCATTGCTGCCCAAGGCATACACCCGCGTTACTGTCCCGCCCTCGCCAATGGCGAATGTTGTTGTCTGCTCGCACCCCGACACCTGGGCCACCGGCCCGTCAAGCGTAGTGACGCGGGTGAGCACGCTGTATGCCGGCTCATACTCGCCGCCGGCGAGGGCCATGCCGAGCAGGTTTGAGTGGTTGTCGCCCGTGGCCCACAGCGAGCCGTCGGCCTTGACGGCATAGGTGCGGTTGTCGATGGCCTTGACGTATGCCCAGTCGTTGTCGGCGCCTATGCGCACGGGCTTCGGCCTGCTTTCCGTGTCGCCCGTGCCCAGCTGCCCGTTGTAGTTCTGCCCCCAGCCCCATAGCGAACCGTCGGCCTTGATGGCCATGGTGTGCGACACGCCCATGGTCACCATCTTCCAGTCGTTGTCGGTGCCTATGCGCTCGGGCGTCACCCTCGCCCCGGCCCCGTCGAGCCCCAGCTGGCTGCTCGAGTTTGAGCCCCATCCCCATATAGAGCCGTCGGTCTTGAGCCCTATGGCGCTGTAGCCCCAGAAGCGGCTCGCCGCCACGTCGGCCCAGTCGCTGTCGGTGCCCACGCGCACGGGCTGCCGGTGGTCAACGCCGTCGCCCGTGCCCTGCACGCCGTTCTCCTGTGTGCCCACGGCCCATAGCGAGCCGTCGGCCTTGATGAAGAAAGCGTATGCCTTTCCGCCCACGGCCTTCTTCCAGTCGGTGTCCTGCCCCACCATCTGCCACTCGGCTGTGCGCTCGGCCACCCCGGGCACGCCCAGCTGGCCTTTCTCGTTCCATCCGCAGCTCCACAGCGTGCCGTCGTCACGGATGGCATAGGTGGTGGCGTCGCCTGCATCTACATACTTCCACACATGGTTCTGTGCGGCCCCCGCAGCCGACAGGGCCAACAGCCCCGCCGACAGCAATGTACGTGTAATCCTTTTCATATTAATGACTGTTTTGGGTTGATTGATATTGCTTGAAAAAACGGTGCCATGCCCACCGTGGGCACCACCGGGCCGAATTGTCCACAATGGCCTCAGAGCACCACCTTGGCCACCGACGAGCCACCGCCGCGGCACACCACACGGAGCAGGTAGAGACCGTGGCGCGGGGCGTTGAGCGTGGCCCTACCGCCAACCATTGGCGCCACGGCCACCACAGCGCCCGAGAGGTCGGCCAGACGGGCCTCCACGCCATCGGCGCGCTCTACGGCCAGCCTAAGCCCGGCGGCCTTGAAGCGTGTGGCCGGCGAGGCGGCGCCAACGGCATCGGCCATGCCGGCCGAGAAGCCGTCGCCGTTGTCAATCACTGGGCATATCATGAACGACGCGCCGAGTGGCGTGCCGAAATAGTTGACGGGTATGGTGTATCCGTAGCCCTTGTAGCTCACAAACGAGTTGTGGGCCAGCAGGCCCGACGCCTGCTCCTCGGCCATGGGCTGCCCGTCTACCTCGGTGAGCATGCGTATGTCGGCCTTCGACAGGTCGGAGCCAAACCCTTCGACGGTGACAAAGAACAGCGGCTTGTCCCATATCTGCAAAGGCCTGTCGAAGCGGAACTCGCCCACGGCGGCGCCACGGGCCGAGCACTCGCCGGGCCGGGCCTCGCGTATGTCGGCAACGGGCAGGTAGGCCACCTCGAGGGGCAGGCCGTTGAGCACCATGTTGCCGTCGGAGCCCTCCGACGGGTACCACACCCGCAGCAGGAGTTGCTGCCCGGCCTCATACCTCGCGGGCTTGGCGACGAAGTAGACGTTGACGCCCGTGATGTGGGCCCCAGCCTGCGATGTCATGAACAGGTTGCCGTAGCCGTCCATGCCGGCGCTGTTGGTGCCGCCTATGCTGCCAGCCCCGCCACTGAGGGGATAGCTGCCCAGCCTGTAGGTCTCGCCCCACTTCCTGCAGTTGGCCGTGGTTATCTCTGCCACTCCGCCCACCAGCAGCTCGCCGTCGGCCCGGTATGACAACCGGCCACCGTCGGCGTCGTAGGCCTCCAGCTCCGGGAACGGATAGACGCCGGGGGCGGTGTATGTCGCGGCGGCGGCGCGGCCTACGGCTGTTTTCTCGGCCGTGCCCGGAAGGGTCCAGCTGAACCCCACCGCAACAGAGGGGCCGGGGCATTCGTACTTCACCTTCTTGCCCTGCGGGGCCCAAAGGAAATGCTTGCCGTTGACAAGGCTGTTGGGAGAAAGGTAGTTGCACACCGGGCTCTCGTCACGCGGATGGGTACCCAGGCAACTCAGCCCTTCGGGATAGTCGTATGAAAACACTACCGAGCCTTGGGCTTCACGGGGCTGGGCCAACTCTGACCGGACCGACACTTCCGGGGCGGCAGCCTGCGGAAGGGCATCACCCCGGCGCTGGGCCAACTGACCGAAAACGGAAACCGAAACGGACATGGCCGCAAAAATGAGAATGTTTTGTTTCATCATTGCCTACACTATTTTTTAATGAATTATGATAATGAAGTGAACACTAAACCCGACTGAACGCTCTGCAACGACATGGCTGAATGGGAACAACGGCTTTAGGGCAAACAACTCAGCATACCAAAGCAATGAATGAAGCGCAACCGAACGCCACCCGCCGGACGACAAGCCCAACACATCGTCAAAACATCTCGCCTTGACAAATTTATAGATTAATAAGGCATATTTACCCCCTCCCCTGTTAATATTTGTTAACCAAACAGGCAATACAATCAAAGCAAACAAGACGGCTTACATATAGGAGAAGGAAGGGGGAAGAGTTAAGGGTGAAGGATTAAGGATTAAGTGTTAAGGGTGAAAGCCGTGCGGGCTGATAGTTACGGCCATAAGCCAAAAGCTAATGTCTGCACTCCTGCATCCCGCATCCCGCATCCCGATGCAAATGTCTGCACTCCTGCATCCCGCATTCCGTACTCCCGATGCAAATGTCTGCACTCCTGCATCCCGAATTCCGTACTCCCGATGCAAATGTCTGCACTCCTGCATCCCGAATTCCGCCCTCCCGATGCAAATGTCTGTACTCCTGCATCCCGCATTCCGTACTCCCGATGCAAATGTCTGCACTCCTGCACTCCCGCATCCCGATATAATTCAAAATATTGGATGAACAATTTGTACAACAAGATTATTTTGCGTAATCTTACGGCCGCATCCGCAACGCGCAACGGCGGAACGGCCGCAAGCGCCTGCCGACGCCCAAAGGCATGGCAGGCGCGGTATCTACACGGCAAAAGAACTATTCATTACCTCAACCAAACATTCGACAACTATGTCCATACGCAGAATGGAAGGACGCGACATCAACGAAAGGCATCGCACGTCCACCACCCTTGAACTACTCTTCGACCTCATCATCGTGGTGGCCGTGGCACAGGCCGCCGACGGGCTTCACCACATGCTTGCCGAAGGCATGTATGCCACAGGGGCGGTGTGCTACATGATGGCCTTCTGGTGTGTGTTCATCGGATGGATGAACTTCAGCTGGTTTGCCTCGGCCTACGACACCGACGACGTGCCCTACCGCATCACCACCGCCGTACAGATGCTTGGCGCCATGATCCTGGCTGCCGGCATAGGCGACATATTCCTCCATACCCCCGACCTCACCACGGCTTTCATCGGCTTCGTCATAATGAGGCTCGCCATGGTGACGCAATGGCTGCGCGCCGCCCGGCAACACGAGGCCGGCCGGGCCACTTGCCTAAGGTATGCCGTGGGCACCGCCCTGGCACAGGCGCTTTGGCCTGCCACTCTGTTTTCAGGGGGCGCGGCGCAGACGGCGGTGTTCGCCGTGGCCGCCATGGTGGAGCTGGCCGTGCCGTACATCGCCGAGCGCAAGGGTGGCACGCCGTGGCACCCGCACCACATAGCAGAGCGCTACGGCCTGCTGGTAATCATAGTGCTCGGCGAGTGCGTGGCCGGCATCATCAGCATGGCCGCGAAGACCGTACACGAAGACATGAGCCAATGGGCGGAGTCGGCCCTGCCGGTCATAGTGAGCTCGCTCGCCACGGTGTTCGCCATGTGGTGGACTTACTTCAAGCTGCCCACGGGCTCGCTGCTCGCCGGCAGGCGCGGCGTGGCCTTCCCGTTTGCCTACATTCATTATTTCATATTCGCATCCCTGGCCTCGCTCGGCGCGGGGCTGGGACTGCAGGCCGACAGCCTGGCCGAGCCCGAAAACGGGCAACTGGTGCGTACGGCGGTAATAACCACAGCCAACGCCTGCGGTACGTTCCTCGTGCTCGTCAGCATTCTCAACATCGCGCTCTTCCGGCAATGCCGCAACGGGGCGGCGCTGCTGGCAATAGCCATACTGACGCCTGCCGTGCCCATGGCGATGCTGCTCGGCGGCATATCGCTGAAATGGGTGGTCATGGCCGCCGCGCTGGCCCCAGCCCTTTATGTGCGCACGCTGGACGCGGGCAAATGCTGACTTGCCGCAGACTTTGCAAAAGGCGTAGCAGACTACGCCGAGACAAAGCGGACGCAAGAGGATGAAGGCACATGGCAGGCAATGAAACACGACAATGCCAAACAATGCCTCATTATTTTTAAGCCATGCGTTGGGATTGTCACAAATAATCAGTAATTTTGCCACTGGCACAATGCAATGGCAAGCACAGCGGGCAAAGCATTGGCCGCAGCCCGTACAAAAGGAAAATGAAGCGGAAGCACATCCCCCGCCCTGACTTTACGCCACGCGGCGAAGCCCAGGCCGCAGGCCAACGCCTTGGGCGGCCGCCCGCAGCGGGCACCAACCCCGACGCCACCGACGGAAGGCATGGCGGAGCCATTGGCTTGCTGCACCAACGGTTTCAATACGTAAAGAAGTATGTTTGCAAGGACATCAATCATATTTTGCATCATCGTCATGCAGGCATGCCTGTCGGTTGCGCGCGACCGGATGCACGCCAGGCGCATCACCAGCGCCGACGGCTTGACCCACAGCCACGTGAACAGCATCTGCGAGACGCCCGACGGGCAGGTGTGGATAGGCACCTGGAACGGGCTGATGCGCTGTGGCAACGGCAAGACGGAGGGCATACGCTCAGACCGCAACGGACTGCGCATAGGCAGGGTAAAAGACCTCAGGCCCACCCCCGACGGCAACGTGACCTACGTCAACGAGGACGGCAAGCGAATGACGCTCGACACCAAGAGCCTCACGGTGTCTGAATGCCGCTCTGCGCCCGACAGGCCTGCCGCCAGGGAAGAGACCTGCCGCTATACTGTCGACGACGACGGGCTTGCCATCGAACGCCGCGGCGCCTGCTACCGCATTCCCTTCGGCAAGACGTCGAACGAGGGCCATCGCCTCAGGGTGCATTACGAAGACTCGCGCGGTGGCGTCTGGCTCAACTTCAACAATGCCGTATACCACCTCACGTTCACGCCATCGCCGTTCTGCTATGCGGGCTTCTGGGACGGCAAGGCCGCCATGCCGTTCCGGGCCACGGTGCGCGCCATTGCCACCGACAGCCGGGGACGGCTGGTGGCGGGCGGCAAGGACAGCATGCTCTACGGGCTCACCGAGGCGCCGCTCAGGCTCAACGACGACGTGTATGGCATAGCGGCCGACCCGCGGGGAGGCCTGTGGGCCGGCCTGCGCGCGTCGGGCCTGTGCCACGTGGCGCCCGACGGCCGCGTAACCTACCACACGGAGACAGGCATGGCCCCGCTGAGCCAGGTCTTCACACTGCTGCGGGTAGGCACCACGCTCTACGTGGGCACACGCGACAACGGGCTCTGGGCCCTGGACATTGCCGACAGGCAGAGGCCCCGGGTGAAGGCCCACGCGGCCGACAGCGCCCTGGTTCACTCGCTCAGCCTGCTGCGCAACGGCAACATAGCCGTCTGCACGTCGCGCGGCTTCTGGATATGCACGCCCGGGCTGGGCGTTGTCAGCCGGCCGAGCGAGAGGCACAACGTGATCTGCGCCGCCGAGCTGCCCGACGGCACCATTCTCCTGTCGACAAACGGGCACGGGATGATGCGCCAAAGCCACGGCAAGAGCCTCGGGCTGCCAAAGGCCTTGCGCACCATCGACAGCTATGCGCTGAACATGGCATGGGGCCCCGACAGCTCACTGTGGATGGTCACCGACGACAAGCTGATGCGCTACTCCTTCGGCGAAGACAGGCTCGATGTGTTTGGCGCGGCCGACTTCGGCGAGAATCTGACCTTCAGCGAGTCGCAATGCTGCATCTTCCAAGACAGCCTACTGTATGTGGGCGCCATCCCCGGCATGATGGAGGTAGACGTCAAAGCCATCGACCGGTATGTCGAGGCAAGGGATGATGGCTGGGGCACCAAGCCATGGCATGGCGCCATAGCCGTGGCAGCGGCCGTGGCCACCGCCCTTGGCGCAGCCCTGGCCTGCAAGAGGCGCAAGAAGGCCAAGGCCGCCCCACAGCGGTATGGCGTGGCCCCGGCTAAGCCCGAGGTCGTGGGTGCAGACACGGCGTTCGTGGCCCGGTTGAACAGCGTGCTCAACTCTGTCATTGCCGACGCCGATGCCGACATCGACAGCATAGCCTCGAGTATGAACATGACGCGCAACATGCTGTTCCAGCGCTGCAGCGAGACACTGGGCGCCACGCCTGCCGCCCTGCTGCAACGGATGAGGATGGAGCGCGCCTGCCAACTCTTTGACGCCGGCGAGAGAAGGGTCAAGGAGGTTGCGTGGCAAACGGGGTTCAACGACCCCAAATATTTTGCGAAGGTGTTCAAGAAGACTAAGGGCATGACACCTACGCAATATGTGGAAAATCAGCGCGAAAAGGGTGGAAAGTAATCATTTTCCACCTTTTCTGTTGCTATTTTCCACCTCTATGTGCCGGGGTTTGCCTAACATTGCACAAAAACCAAATCAAAATCAACTGCAATGGAAGCAACCTGCATCAGAAAGGTGGCCGTGGTGCTGGCCGTACTTTCTTCTTTCTTCAACATCAATTCCTCGGCACAGGTGCCCGCATTCCCGGGAGCCGACGGCTACGGACGCTACACGCAGGGCGGCCGCGGCGGCACGGTGTACTACGTGACCACCCTCGACGACTCCGACGAGCAGGGCACCCTGCGCTATGGCGTGACCAGGCTCAGCAAGGCCGTGATAATGTTCAAGGTGTCGGGCACCATTCACCTCAACTCACCGCTCAACATCTCGGCGAGCAACATAACCATAGCAGGGCAGTCGGCCCCCGGCGACGGCATCTGCATAGCCGACTACCCCGTCAGCGTCTCCGGCAGCCAGGTGATAATACGGTACATGCGCTTCCGCATGGGCGACCGCAAGCTCAACGCCGACGAGGCCGACGGCGCCGATGCCCTCGGCGGGCGTTTCATGACCGACGTCATCATAGACCATTGCTCCATAAGCTGGTCAACCGACGAGTGCTGCTCGTTCTACGCCAACACCAACTTCACCATGCAGTGGTGCCTCGTCACCGAGAGCCTGCGCGAGAGCCTGCACTCCAAGGGCACCCACGGCTATGGAGCCATTTGGGGCGGACTGGGCGCGTCGTTCTACCACAACATGCTGGCGCACCACGGCTCGCGCACGCCACGCTTCGGCACTGGCGACCACAACGACCGGCCCGACCTGCACATGGTTGACATGCGCAACTGCGTGAACTACAACTATGCGGGCAACGGGTGCTACGGCGCCGAGGGCATGCACATAAACCTCGTGAACAACTATTACAAGTGGGGGCCGGCCACCGAGACGGCATCGTGCCGCAACAAGCTCATCTCACCGGGATATGCCACCCACAGCAATGGCGTGACGGCCATCTGGGGCAAATACTACCTTGACGGCAACGTGGTGACTGGCAACGGCAACGTGACGGCCGACAACTGGCTTGGCGTTTCCTTCAAAGGCAACAGCAGCATGGAAAACGGCATGGTGACGGCCGCCGACCTGAAGAGCGACACCGCCATGGGGCAGATACCCGAGTTCCACCAGCACACGGCCGACATGGCCTACGACAAGGTGCTGCGGTATGTGGGGTGCAGCAAGAGCCGCGACTCGTACGACGCACGCATCATCGAGGAGGCTGCCACGGGCACGGCCCTCTTCAGGGGCTCGAAGGGAGGGCTGCCCGGACTGATAGACACGGTGGAAGACCTTAGGCCCGACGATGCCGACGACGACTGGAATCCATGGCCCGAGCTGGCACAGGCCGAGGCGCCGCAAGACACCGATGGCGACGGAATGCCTGACGCGTGGGAGCAGGAGCACGGACTCGACCCCGACAACGCCGACGACGGCAACCGCCGCGGCAGCGACGGCTACACCATGCTTGACGTATACCTGGCCAGCCTCGTGGCCGACATCACCGAGGGCCAATACGAGGGCTCCGAGCTGATGGGCGTGCCGGGCGAGCCATACACCACATACGACTACGCCACCACCGACTCCGTGGCATGGCCCATGGGCAGCAACAGCGACGCGCAGGCAGCCAGCATATCGGGCAACGGCAACGTGGCAGAGGCCACCTACACCAAGGGCGAAGGCTTGGAATACAGCAGCAAGACAACTACATACAACAACATAACGTTCACCACATTCACACCCGCAGAAGAGAGCAAGACGCCCAGCGACGCGGCGTATGTAGACTATGCGGTGAGGCCACGCTACGGGACAAGCATAGTGCCGTCAAGCATCACGTTCGACGCCATACGCATCGGCACCGGTGGCACGGCCATCGACATTGCGTGGATTGACGGGAACGGCACCGAGACAACGCTTGCCGAAGGCATCAAGCCTGTGCGCAACGACAACTCGGAGGAATACAAGACGCACACGATAGAACTGTCGGAAGTGAAACGCGAGCACACCGCCGGAGTGTCTACTCTGCGCTTCTACCTGTACAACTACGCCCCGGGCAAGGGCATAGGGCTTGCCAACGTGGCCTTAGGGCTTAATGCCGAGGGCGGCACCAACGCCATAATGCCGCCGGCACTCTCACAGCCAAACAGCGCCACGGAGCCTCAACACTACGACCTGGCGGGCCGGCGAGTGTCGCCCGACGCCAAGGGCATTGTAATTGTAAACGGCAAAAAGGTAATCAGATGAGAAAGACACTGGCTTTGGCAATCGTGCTGCTACAGGCAGCGCTATTGGCCGCAGGCAACAGCGTGACGGGCCTCGGCAAGGCTTTCTACGACTTCGACGAACTGAAGGTGAACGGCACCACTGGCACGCCGCTGGGCGGCTTCGGGGCCGGAGGCATAAAGTACAACGCCAACGACGGCACGTTTGCCGCCATGCTGAAGCCCCCGGCCGACGCCTATGACTTCAAGCCGGTGAAGGGAGCACGCATAGAGATGACGGTAGACGGCCGTACAACGGTGCTCAAGGGGGCCAAGACTGCCGACGGCCGTACCGACGACGACGCGCTGTGGCCTACCCACCGCGTCAACTTCGGATGCATCGACGGCATAGAGGCCACGATGACGGCCTTCTCGCCTTTCGACAACAAAGACTACGACAACATGAGCCTGCCCTATGCCTTCTACGAGATTTCCATGGCCAACAGCGGCGACCGCGACGCAAAGGTGTCGCTGCGGTTTGTGTTCCCGGAAGACGTGAAGACATAGGCCGTGGCCTCCGACTGCACCGGCGAGAAGACAATAAGGAAGGGCGGCACGGCTACGGCACGGTTTGTTGTTGCGTGGTATGACCACACCGACCCCGAGCTGGCCCACTACAAGAACCTTTACGCCTCGCCGCAGCCGATAGCCGAGCACGGGCTGGAGGTTTTCCCACAACTGAAGCACAACGCCATGCGGCTGGCCGACGGCATGCGCCGCTCCTCGCTGCCCCACTGGCTGCAGAACCAGGTGGCGAACACACTGTCGGCAATAGTCATCAACTCGATGTACAAGCGTGACGGGCGCGTGGCCTTTGCCGAAGGGCAGTGGACGTGCTTCGGCACCATGGACCAGATGTGGCTGGCGCGGCACATCATCTGCCAGGCCGCGCCTTTCTACGCCTGGCGCGAACTGGAGTATTGGGCGCGCACGCAGATGAAGAACGGGCAGATTCACCACGACATGAACCTCATGGACGTGGGCAGCGAGAGGGAGAAGCGGTCTGCGCTCGTGGCTTGGGACGACACCGAGCACCGCGACTACCGCGACATACAGAAGTGGGTCGACCTGAACTGTGGCTTCATCATCTCTGTATACGAGGCTTACCGCACCACGGGCGACCGCGAGAGCTTCCTCAGGCTGTGGCCCAACATGAAGCGGGCCGCCGACAGGATAAAGAAGCAGGTGGAGCTGCTGGGCAACAAGGAGTATCCGCTGACCTTCAACAGGTCGGAAAACTCTTACGACGCCTGGGGCAACCCCGACCCGTACAACGCCAACATATCCGCCGTGGCCTACAGGATAATGGCGGAGCTGTCTGCCGAAACGGGCGAGAGCGACAAGGCCGCCGAATACGCCGAGGCTTGCAAGACGGTGGTGAAGTCGTTTGCCGACCGCTACATACGGGGCCGCGACCCCATGACGGGCAAGCACTGCGAGAATGTGTTCAGCGGACAAGAACTGGCCTACCACCTGCGACTGGGGCAGATGTGGAGCCAGGCGGAGACCGACTCGGTGATATCGCGCCTAAACCATTTCTACTATCCCTGCTACTGGGGGCTGGGCTATCCCGAAGGCACCTACGACGAGTGGACGCCCTACCTGCTCGTACACTACGGCGGGCTGCTGCTACACACCGGGCGCCTCGACGAATGGATGGCCCTGCAGAAAGACGCTTACATGCGGCAGTACCAGGATCGCGACCGGGTGTTCGACCATCCGCTCAACATCCTGCCATGGGTCGGCAATCCCAAGCTGACGTCGGGCAACATTAAGAGCAAGAAGCAATACATCAGCATACCGTCTGTTTGGCGCAACTATTACGACCTGATAGGCTACAGCCGCGACGCCCGCACAAAGGAAGTGTGGCTCACACCCATACTCTACAATACCGACAGGATGGAAGGCGCCTATTTCATCTCTCCCGAGACCGACGGCACAATCGACGCAGCCGAGACCGCCAACGGCCGCACCATCACCCTGCGCACCACCAACGACATGCAAATCAGCGGCATACACCTCCGCGACGACTTCGGCGCCGACGTAGCCGTAAGGGTCAACGGCAAGGAATGCCGCGTGAGGCGCGTCGGCGAAGGCTATGCCAAGGAACTTGTGGCAGAATGGAAGGGCAAGGCCGACGCCAGCGGGGTGACAGTCGAGGTTGTGGGCAGGCGCAACGCGCCACGGCGCCACACCCCGGCCAAGCCCGACCGCGACTTCGCCACGGCCTTCAAGCCCTGTGCCATGTCGCCCTTCGAGGGGCTCTATGCAGCCAAGGCCGACCGCCTGGCCGGAACGGAGGTGAAGGGCGGCATCGTAACCTCGTGCAACAACTTCGACTACATACTCTTCGCCAACGTCGACTTCGGCAAGGGCGGCACGTCGGCCGTGGCGATACGCGTCAACAGCAAATACGAAGGCTCCGAACTGGAGGTGGCCCTCGACGACAACTCGGGGGCGGCAGTAGCCTCGTGCAAGCTGCCATGCACCGGCGGCGAGTGGCTCGAGACAGAGATTCCTGTGGCGAAGATAAAAGGCACGCACAACGTGGTGCTGCGCTTCTTCGGCTCTCACCCTGACAACTTAATGGACATAGACTACATCAAATTCAAATAGCAATGCAACGGTTACTCATATCAACACTCATCGCTCTACAATCTTAACTCTTTCCTTTATTGTCACACGCACAGTCGCCCACGTCGTTCTGGTCCCAGCGGCCTGCCGGGCGCTGGGAGGAGTCGCTCGTAACGGGCAACGGCATCATGGGGGCCATGGTAGAGGGCAACCCATACCGGGAGCATGTGGTGCTCAACCACTCGCTGCTCTTCCTACCCATCAACCCCATCATGATGCCACCGTCGCAGGGCAAGCACCTCGACGAGATACGGCAGATGATGCTGGGCGGCAGGTTTGAGGAGGCCTCGCAGCTGCTTGTCGACATTGCCACAGAAGAGGGCTATGTGGGCAAGCACAACAGCGACCTCTTTGTCCCGGCGTGCCGCCTCGCCATCTCGACCGACTCGGTGTCGCCCACGCGCAACTACAGGCGGAGCGTGGATTTCCGCACGGGCGTTTGCCGTAAACTCACCCATCCATCATGTTCTATGCCAGGTCTCGCCAAAGCCCGGCGTCTGCCACATTACATAAGGGAATGGACGCCCCGTGGCATGCAACGAGGCAAGAGTGCTCCCGCCTTAGTAATATTCCATCGGCCAGCCCTATTCCAAGTTCCCCCCGGTCGGCCGTCAGGATTTCACTGTGCAGCATGGCAGGGTGATACACCATTGCCCTGCCGCCGGGGCTCTGTATAGCGCCGAGCGTCAACCAACAGGCGGAACACAAAACAAAATTCAATCGGTGCTTGCATGATGTTAGCAGAAGGTATGAAAAAAAGCAGTTACAACATATGTAACTGCCTTTCCTTTCGGTGGGCCATCCAGGGCTTGAACCTGGGACCTCCAGATTATGAGTCTGTTGCTCTAACCAACTGAGCTAAAAGCCCGGTGAAACAGATTAGCTCTGATTTCGGATGCAAAGGTACACTTAATAAATCAAATAACCAAATGTTTTTTGCAAAAAGTTTTAAAATATGATGCCTTTATATTAGGTGTATGGCCTTTTTTAACTAACTTTGCCCATCATTTGGCCGTTTGCGGGCCGTCGACGGCCTTGTCGGCCGGGCCCGACAAAGCGCCGCGGCGGGCATGCAGGAACGTTGCGGCGGGCATGTACGATTGATGTACGTACCTGTCGGCGGCCGTTGCCGGCGGGTTGCGGCGCTGTCGGGCGCGGCCGTTGCAGGCGTGGCCGCCGCATGATAAGAAAAAAGAAACCAAACACTCAATATCAATAAATGGAAAAAGAAAGTATCACGGAAAACGTCAGGCGCGGGCTATCGTCGGCACAGGCCGAGGAGAGCCGCCGCGCGCATGGTGAGAACGTTCTCACGCCTCCCAAGCGCACACCGCTGTGGAAGCTCTACCTGGAGAAATACAACGACCCCATCATCAAGGTGCTGCTCGTGGCCGCGGCCGTGTCGCTGGCCCTGGCCATCATCGAGAACGAGTTTGTCGAGGTGATCGGCATCTTCCTGGCCATCTTCCTGGCCACCACCATCGGCTTTTACTTTGAGCGCGACGCCGCCAAGAAGTTCGACGTGCTCACGGCCATCGGCGAGGAGTCGCCGGTGAAGGTGGTGCGCGACGGCAAGGTGCAGGAGGTTGGCCGGCGCGAGGTTGTGGTGGGCGACGTGGTGTTGCTCGGCGTGGGCGACGAGGTGCCGGCCGACGGCACCCTGTTCGAGGCCACCGACCTTCAGATCGACGAGTCGGCGCTGACGGGCGAGCCCATCATCTCGAAGTTTACCGACGTGCGCAACGACGGCGCCACCTACCCTTCCAACATGGCCCTGCGCTCAACGATGGTGATGAACGGCAGCGGGCGCATGGTGGTCACGGCCGTTGGCGACGCCACGGAGATTGGCAAGGTGGCCCGCAAGTCGACTGAGATGACGTCGGTGAAGACGCCGCTTAACATGCAGCTCGACCGGCTGGCCAAGCTCATCAGCAAGGTGGGCACGGGAGTGGCCGTGGCTGCCTTTGTAATATTCCTGGGCCACGACATCATGACCAACAGCCTGTGGCACACCGACGACTACCTGCGCATGGCCGAGACCGTGCTGCGCTATTTCATGGTGTCTGTAACGCTCATTGTCATGGCCGTGCCCGAGGGACTGCCCATGGCCGTCACGCTGGCCCTGGCGCTAAACATGAGGCGCATGCTCAAGAGCAACAACCTGGTGCGCAAGCTGCATGCCTGCGAGACGATGGGGGCCGTGACCGTGATTTGCACCGACAAGACGGGCACGCTCACGCAGAACAAGATGCAGGTGCAGGAGATGTGGGCCGAGGGTGCCGACGCCGGCCTGCTGCGCGCTGCCATCGCCGCCAACTCGACGGCCGAGCTCGACGGCGACAAGCCCATAGGCAACCCCACGGAGGGCGCGCTGCTGCTGTGGATGCACCGCGAGGGCCACGACTACCGCCGGCTGCGCTCTGAAAACGGCGTGGTGTGGCAGCTGCCGTTCTCTACCGAGCGCAAGTATATGGCCACCATCGCCGAGGTGCAGGGCCGCCGCTACCTGTTCATGAAGGGTGCCCCCGAGATTGTGGCCCGCTACTGCGACATGGGCGAGGCCGACCGCGCAGCCCTCCGCGAGCGGCTGCTGGGCTACCAGAACAAGGCCATGCGCACGCTGGCCTTCGCCTGCAAGCCCCTTGACGCCTCTGTCGACAGGGTTGAGCTCTCGCCGGACGACGCCCACCTGGCGCTGCAGGGCGTGGCTGCCATAAGCGACCCGCTGCGCACCGAGGTGCCCGACGCCGTGCGCCAGTGTCGCAAGGCCGGAATAGACGTGAAGATTGTCACCGGCGACACGTCGGCCACGGCCATCGAGATTGCGCGCCAGATTGGCGCGTGGGACGACGCCACGCCGGCCGAGGCGCAGATAACAGGCCCCGAGTTTGAGGCCCTGGGCGACGACGAGGCCTACGAGCGCGCCCATGTGCTGCGGGTGATGAGCCGGGCCAGGCCTACAGACAAGCAACGGCTGGTCAACCTGCTGCAGAAGCGCGGCGAGGTGGTGGCTGTCACGGGCGACGGCACCAACGACGCCCCGGCGCTCAACCACGCCCACGTGGGCCTGTCGCTCGGCTCGGGCACGAGCGTGGCCAAGAACGCCAGCGACATGACTCTCATCGACGACTCCTTCGGCAGCATCGTGCGCGCCGTCGAGTGGGGCCGCTCGCTGTACAAGAACATACAGCGGTTCATCTTCTTCCAGCTCGTGGTCAACGTCACGGCGCTGCTGCTCGTGCTCGGAGGCTCCATTGCCGGCACCGAGCTGCCGCTGACCATCACCCAGATACTGTGGGTCAACCTCATCATGGACACCTTCGCCGCCATGGCGCTGGCATCGCTGCCGCCGTCGCACGAGGTGATGGACGAGAAGCCCCGCAAGCAGTCCGACTTCATCATCAACCCCCACATGGCGTGGGCCATCTGCTCTGTGGGCATACTGTTCTTCGCCGCCCTGCTCGGCATGTTGGTATGGTTCAACGGCCGGGGCGAGGTCACCGTAGGCCAGCTCACGGTATTCTTCACCGTGTTTGTCATGCTGCAGTGGTGGAACCTGTTCAACGCCAAGTCGCTCGGCTCGAGCCACTCGGCCTTCCACGGTTTCTTTGAAGACAAAGGGCTCATGATAGTGCTGCTCATCATACTCGTGGGCCAGTGGATCATTGTGACATACGGCGGCAGGATGTTCCGCACCGAGCCGCTCACGGCCGAGACATGGGGATGGATCATACTGTGCACCTCGCCCGTGATGATCATTGGCGAGCTGATGCGCGCCGTGTCACGACTGAAGCACAGGCCATGATGCAAACCACGTTTCTCACCCCCGGCACACCGCTGCCGCCCCCATGCGCCGCCACGATAGGGTTCTTCGACGGTGTGCACCGGGGCCACCGCTACCTCATATCCCACGTCATCGACGTGGCTGGGGCCAAGGGGCTTGAGCCTGCCGTGGTCACATTCGACAACCACCCGCGCCAGGTGCTGCACTCCGACTACCGCCCCGCCCTGCTCAGCACGCCGGCCGAGAAGCTGGCGCTGCTCGGGCAGACGGGCGCCGCGCGGTGCTTCGTGCTACATTTCGACTCGCGCATGGCCGCGCTGCCGGCCAGGCAGTTCATCGAAGACGTGCTGCTCGGGCAACTCAACGTGCGCCACCTGGTAATAGGCTACGACAACCGCTTCGGCCACGACCGCGCCGAAGGCTTCGACGACTACCGCCGCTACGGCCGCGCCGTGGGCATCGACGTTGAGCAGTGGCAGCCCCTCGAGGTGGGGGGCGTGCGCGTAAGCTCGTCGGTGGTGCGCTCGCTGCTGCTGGCCGGCGAGGTCGACATGGCCTCCCGCTGCCTGGGCTACCACTACACCGTGAGCGGCACCGTGGCCCACGGGCGGCATGTTGGCACGTCGCTTGGGTTCCCCACGGCCAACATAGTGCCCGACGACCCCCTCAAGCTGGTGCCAGCGGCGGGCGTCTATGCCGTAGAGGCCTCCATCGAGGGCGAGGAGCGCCCGTTGCCGGCAATGCTCAACATCGGCACCTGCCCAACGTTCGACGGCACCGCCACCACCATCGAAGCCCACGTGCTCGACTACTCGGCCGACCTCTACGGGCGCCGCATGGGCATAGCCTTCGTCAAAAGGCTGCGCGACGAGCGCAAGTTCCGCACACCGGCCGAGCTCGCATCACAGCTCCGCCATGACATAGGCCACACCCGCGAAGCCCTGGCAGCCTCCCAAAGCTCCCAGAACTCCCAGAACTCCCAGCCCTCCCAGAACTCCCAAAAATAAAAAAGAAGAAAAAAATGAAGAATGCTCTGATATACCTAATAGTTTTCATAGCCATACAGTGCGGCGTCAGCATAGGCGTGCGCGAAGTGTGGCGCATGGTCACCGGCTCACCCGACATAACCACTATGATGCTCGTTGTGTCGATGACCCTGTTCAGTGCCATCACCATAGCCATCTTCCTGCTCGCGCGGTGGTGCGAGGTAGCCCGCAGCTACGTGCGCTCCCGCCCCTGGACGGCACTGGCGTGGTGCGTGGTGGCCTCCGTCGGCGCCGTAATTCCGTCCACATGGCTCCAGGAGCAAATGCCCGAGCTGCCCAACTACCTGCTCGACGAGTTCTCCATGCTCATGGGCGACCGCTGGGGCTACCTGGCCATAGGCCTGCTCGCCCCAGTGGCCGAAGAGATAGTGTTCCGCGGTGCCATACTGCGCTCGCTGCTCCGCGCCATGCGCAACCACTGGGTGGCCATAGCCATCTCGGCCGTCATCTTCGCCATCATCCACGGCAACCCGGCCCAGATGCCCCATGCCATGCTCGTGGGCCTGCTGCTCGGATGGATGTACTACCGCACCGACAGCCTCGTGCCGGGCGTGGCCTTCCACTGGGCCAACAACACCATAGCCTATGTGCTATACAATGTATTGCCCGCCCCCGACGCCACTCTAATACAGATCTTCGGCGGCAGCCAGACGCGGGTGCTCATGGCCGTGGGCTTCTCGCTCTGCATACTCGTGCCGGCCATCATCCAGCTCAACCTCAGGCTGAAGAAAGCCGGCGGCAGCCCCACCCCGACATGGAAGCGCTGACGCGCGGCCACAGCAGCCTCATCGCTTAACAGGCTGCTGCTGCCGCCAATAAAATGCATGAGGGCCTGCGGGATTGTCCCGCAGGCCCTCATGCATTTTATTGGCCAGTCCTCCCAGTTCTCCCGGTTCTCTCAGTCCTCCCAGTCCTCCCAGTCCTCCCAGCCATTCTCAAGTCACTCTCCCGTTCCAGGAGCTTCGTTATAGCTGAAAATTATCCTCCTGCCTATAGATATGTCCACCTGGGCAAGCACCTTCAACTCTTTGTTGTAATACCTCTGCTCCACAAAGATGCCGTCGGCACCGCCGATTGCCTCAAAGCCCTTTGATGCCATGAATTGCTCAAAGTCGCCCTTGCTGAAGTTGTCGGCGCTGCACCCTACAATCACCTCTCTGAGCATCGACTTGTCGTCGGTCAGCACGTATACTATGTCGACCAGCGGCCTCTTGGGCTCGGCCTTGTCAACAGTGAACATGTTGTCCATCCATTCCGACACCTTGTGGCCGGCCGACTCCTCGTAGGCGTTGATGGCGGTCATCGGGTCGTCAACGTTGAAGCACAACAGCGGCAGGAAGTAGCCGTTCTCGTCTTTTTCAAACACCTGGCCGCCGCCGGTGCCCGGGCCGTCGTCTTTGTTTTTCTTAAACTCCATCAGCCCGCTGTCGGTGAACACCGTCAGCGCAACCTTGCCTGCCTTGTCGCGGTAAACGGTGGCAAACATGTCGGAAGAAACTTGCTCAAAACCGGCATCGCGCAACATGGCCGCAAACTCGCCGGTGAGCAATATGTCCTTCGACGAGGCAAACTGCCTGACCACTGTGAGCCTGTCGCCCACAAACTCGTAGACGGCACGGGCAAACTCCGACTTGCCTGTGAAGGTGAATACGTAAGTGCCCAGCGAACTGCCCTCCTCGCGCTTGCTGCCGCGCCTGCCCTCGTATACGAGCACGTCTCTCACCGAGGCCTCAAAGTTGAGCAGCGGCATGGTGTAGCCCGACGTCGACAGGCGCGTCGAGGTGAAGGTCATGGTGGCATACCTGCCGTTGTTGTCGTCGGCAGACCTCACTTCAAGCCTTATCTCCCTGGCCTTGTTGTAGTAAACGTTGCTTTCGCTGTCAGAGTCTTCAAAGCCGTTGTCCGACAGGAACTTCCTGAACGACGTGTTGTCGGGGCTCAGTATGCCTTCCTTGTCTTTCTCAAACTCCTCCACTATCGACATCAGACTGTAGTCGCCTTTCGCCAGCTGGTACTTTCGCGACACATGGGTGCCGTCGCCAAACCTAACCACGAAGCTCTCGCCCAGGGCCGACGTCTCGCCGTAGGTCTCAACCGTGTTGCCGAGGCCCTCTTCGTAAGCCTTTATGTGGGCGGCGGGCTCTGCCACGCCAAAAGCATCCAGGTCGGGGCTCTGCAGGTCGTAGGCCACATCCTCGGCCTTGGGCAAAAACTTCATCTGCGCGTAAACGTTATCGTCGCTGTGCCTCCAGGCTGTCACCTCGAGCTGCACGGGCATGCCTTCCTTGTTGAACACAAACACGTCGCCATCGCTCTCGAGCGCCTTCCACCCGTTGGCGGCGGCCAGTTCCTCGAAGTTTTTGTTAAGTCCCCAGTCGTAGCTGTCGGCAATGGGGTAGATGGCATAGGTCAGCGGCCTGAACAGCAGCGAGGCCAGCTTCACCGCCTTTGTCTCTATGTCCACCAGGTAATACCTGTATGGGTTCTGCGGGTCGGTGGTCTCATAAAACATTATCGACGAGTTGTAGTAGCTCAGTATCCCCTCGTATATAGCCTCGATGTCCTGCATGCGCTTGCTGCCGAGCTGCTTCTCCCTCGAGTCTACCTCGCTCATAGGCATCTGCCCAATGCCGCGGCAGATGGTCTCGGTGTCTGGCCACGAGGCAAACGTCGGGAACGCCGTGGCTTTGCCCGACGACACCACAGCCTGGCTTATGTTTATCCTCTCGAGGCTCTTGCCCGTGGCCAGAGCCCTGAGGTAGTCGATGTCTGAATAGTCTATCAGGCCCTCCACCGACAACGAGCTTATGCCGTCGGCCACGGCCCCCACCTTCTCCTCCAGCTCACCGGGCCGGTCGGTGGCCACCATCAATTCCTGTGCACTGACATGCAATGCCGCCATGGCCATTGCCACGGCCACGAGCACTCTGTAATATACCTTGCCCATCATTGTCCTCCTTTCATTGCTTTACGGTTATTTTATACGGCTTTCCGCCCACTGTCACCACATACGTGCCAGCGTCCAGCCTCACTGCGTATGCGCCCATGGCCACGGCAGTGCCGCCGGCCACCAGCCGTCCCGACATGTCGTAGACCCTGACGTCGCTGCCCTCTCGGCCGCCGTTGCTTACAGTCAGCATGCCCCCGGGCCCTGCCGACAGGTCTATGTTGCCGGCGCCCGCCTGTGCCACTCCCGTGGGGTGCAGCACCACCACCTTGGTGTGGCTGAAGCCCCTGTCGCCCTCAACGCGGGCCTTCACCCCGTCCGTCTGCACGGTGATGGTAAGCCCGTCGCGGTCGGGGAAAGCCCCCTCGCCCACGTGGGCTATGTCAAGGCTGTAAATCACCACGCTCTCGAGCCTGTCGCATCCGCTGAAGGCCCCCGCCCCTATCGACGTGATGTTGTCGGGCAGGATGATCTCCCTCAGCAATGCGGCGCCAGCAAAGGCGTTGTCGGGAATGGCATTGTCCAGCATTCCTTCCGGCGAATACTCACGGGCCTGCACAACCCCAATCCCGCGGGTTGTCCTGACAGTGGCCTGGGCGGCCTGGGCGTGCAGCTCTGTGGCTGCCATCGCCCCCAAGGCAACTAATAGTAACGTCTTTTTCATAAACTGTTTGTTTAATGTGGTTATTACTGTCTACGAAGGCTCCCAGGCCTCCTAAGAGGCCTAAGAGGCCTAAGCTTCCTAAGATTCCTAGGATTCCTAGGCAGCCTAGGCCGCCTAGGACCCCCAAATCTTCATCTACAAAAATAACTATTTCATCGTTACACTTTGTTAAACTATCCGATTTTAACTTTTAAAAAATCGCATCGCCCGCCCGTCTTGTTTCTTTGGCGAACTCCATTGTCCGCCATGCCCGGCCCGCCACGGCCGCCCGCTTAGCCCGGCGCGTCACTTTATGGCATACCCGCCCTTGTCTACATACATCATGGCCTTCTTGTCGTCGGCCACGGCACTGATGTAGCGCTCGTACTCTCGCAGCACGTCGGCAATTATCTCCTCCTGGCTCAGATACTGAATGTCGTTGCCCGAACGCCCGTCGCTGTAGTAAGTCACCGGGATATACTGCTTGTTGGTGCTCACGTCGGGCGTGTTCTCCTCGTCGATAAGGTACTCCGATATGCTGCGCCGCTCGGCGGCCACGCCATACCTGAAGTTCCATATCCTCTCGTGCCTTATCACAATCTCCACCGACAGGGCCCCGCGGCGCCCCTCGTTCACCTCCACGTCGATGCCCCGGCCGGCAAACTCGGCGGCGAGCTCGGCGAAGGCCGGCCTCACCTTCTGGCTGAAAAAGCGCTGTATGTCGGTTTTCTGCGAGAAGGTGAGTATCTGCGTCAGGCGCTCCCGCCAGTGGCTGCCGTCCCAGTTGCGGCTGCCGTAGGGCAGGTTTGAGCTGTGGTAGAGCATGTCGGTGTGCAGGGCCCTCACCAGGCAGAAGCACAGCACCAGCATTATCAGGCCGAAGGGCAGCGCCATCACGAGCGTCATCGTCTGCAGCGAGCGCAGCCCTCCGGCGTATAGCAGCGCCATGGATATCAGCGCCAGCAGCACTCCCCAGAAGGCGTTCTGCCACTTGGGCGAGTTGGGCGCGTTGCCCGACGATATGCTGTTCATCACGAGAATGCCCGAGTCGGCCGACGTGACGAAGAACACGGCTATCATGACTATGCCCAGCACACACAGCGCCCCGGCCATGGGAAACTGGCCGAAGAAGCTGAAGAGCAGTATGTCGGGCTGGTCGGCCAGGGCCGAGAGGGCCCCTCCGGCCACGTGGCTGTCTATGTGGATGGCCCCGGCGCCGAACACCGTCATCCACATGAACACAAAGAGCGACGGCACGAGCAGCACGGCCACTATGTACTCACGTATGGTGCGGCCCTTCGATATGCGGGCTATGAACAGCCCCACAAACGGGGCCCAGCTTATCCACCACGCCCAGAACATGACGGTCCAGCTGGTAAACCACCCCCGGCCGTCGGTCTCGAAGGCAAACGTGTTGAACGTCAGGCCGGCAAGGCGCTGCACATAGTAGCCCAGGCTCTCGCTGAAGGCGCTCAGCAGGAAGGTGGTGGGCCCGAGCAGCAGCACGAAGGCCATGAGCAGCACGGCCAGGCACAGGTTGGCCTCGCTGAGCCGCCTCACGCCACGGCTCACGCCCGCCACGGCCGAGAGTATGGCCACGGCGCTCACCGCGGCTATGATGGCGCACTGCAGGGCGAAGCTCGTGTGGCCCAACAGGCCTATGTGCACCAGCCCGGCGTTGAGCTGCACCACGCCGAAGCCCATCGACGTGGCTATGCCGAAAAAGGTGCTCACCAGGGCAAACGTGTCGGCGACGTTGCCTACCACACCTTTTATGCGCTCGCCCAGCAGGGGGTAGAGGCCGCTGCGTATCGACAGCGGCAGGCGGTAGCGGAAGGAGAAGTAGGCCAGTATGAGCCCCATGAGAGCGAAGATGGCCCAGGCGTGCAGACCCCAGTGGAAAAACGTGGCCAGCATGGCTTCCTTGGCGGGGTTGGCCACGGTGGGCAGCGCCGGATGGACGTAGTGCGACATGGGCTCGGCCACGCCGAAGTACATGAGACCGATGCCCATGCCGGCGGCAAAGAGCATGGCTATCCATGAGAAGAAGCTGTACTGGGGCCTTGAGTTGTCGGGCCCGAGGCGTATGTTGCCGGCCTTGCCGAAGGCCAGCACCAGCAGGAAGATGAAGAAGAGCGATACGAGCATGGTGTACACCCAGCTGAACTTGCGGTAGACGTACGACTGGACTGCGAGCAGGGCCTGCTCGGTGCGGTCGGGCCACAGGGCGCACAGCAGCGACAGGGCCAGCAGGACCAGCAGGCCGGGGATGGCCACGGTCCGTGTGAAGGTGGTTTTTTCTTTCAGTATGTTCATTTCATCGATAATGGGTTGACCCCCATGCCCCAAAGGGGCGCTGGCGCAAACCGCAAGAGGGGTGGCGCCGGGGGCGGCCTCGGGCCGCGGGCAGGGAACGGCGGCGGAAGGCTCTCGGTGAGAAAAATGCGCGGCAGCCATACAACACAGCCCCTGCCATGGTTGCCGCACGCTTTATGCAAAAATACAGAAAAAATGCGGAAAACGGGCCGTCACCATGCCATCTGCCGACAAACAGGCACAAAGCCACACCATAACGGCCACGCCTAACAGCCCCGCGGCTATAGCTTTATGAATATCCGCATGCTGCCAAATGTGAGGAGGAAGAAGACTTTTTCAGGAATTAGAAGATATTTTCAGGAGTTAGAAGGAGGAAGAAGAAGGAAGAAGGAGTTAGAAGACATTACCCGCAAAAGCTGTGGTCTGCCGACTCCGGGCTACAGCAAGGAAGCCCAACAACCGTCAGCTACCTATAATTACTTGGCTACTTGCATACACTCACATGTTTTTTTGGCCCGCCGGCTTGGCCATTTCGGCAAAAAAGGCTATATTTGTGGCACCCAAGCCTTTGGCTGGGGCAAAGACGAAAACCTAACAACCATACGCAATGATTATGAAACACACTTCGCTGATATGCTGCATGGCCATGGCGGCCATGCTTTGCTGCGCAACAGCCGGGGCACAGCAGCCGCAGGCAACCGCAACTACAGTGGCCGCAGGGCCGGGGGCCAAAGCCACCCTCGAGCGCTTTGTCGGCAACATCTCTACATTCAACCGCCTCTTCCCGCAAGAGAAGGTCTACCTACACCTCGACAACACGGCCTACTTCAGGGGCGAGACGATGTGGTTCAGCGCCTATGTGGTCAGGGCCGACCGCCCTGCCCTCACAGACATGAGCCGGGTGCTCTACGTCGACCTACTCGACCCAACGGGCGAGACGGTGGCCACGCGCAAGGTGAAGCTCGACCATGGCCGAGGCTCGGGCTCGTTCAAGCTCGACAAGCTGCTCACCTCGGGATTCTACGAAATCAGGGCCTACACGCGCTACATGCTCAACTGGGACGCCGCATGGGCCTTCTCGCGCGTGCTGCCGGTGTTCGAGGCGCCAAAGGCCGAGGGCGACTACTCGGAGCCCACCATGGCCGCCCACGACTACCGCAAGCGAATGCCATCGGCCAGGGCCAAGGCCGGCGACGGCAAGGCCCGGGTGCGCTTCTTCCCCGAGGGCGGGCGCCTTGTCATGGGACTGCCCTCGCGGGTGGCCTTCGACGTGACCGGGCCCGGCGGCGAACCGTTGCAGGCCGGGGGCACGCTCACCATGGCCGACGGCAGGCGCGTGGCAGTGGAGACGCTGCGCGAGGGCCGAGGGGTGTTCGACTACACGCCCGCCGAGGGCAGCGCCACGCTAACGCTCACCGACTCGGCCGGGCGGTGGCACGAGTTTGAGCTGCCCGGGGCCGAGGCCGAGGGCTGCGTGCTCACGGTGGGGGCCATTGAGGGCGACTATGTCAACGTGGCCGTGACGCGCTCCAAAGGCTACGACGAACCGCTGGCCATGGTGCTCGTCAACGGGGGCAACGTCGACGCGGCCGACATCCTGATGCCTGGCGAGCGAACGGCGCGCAGGCGCTTCTTCCGCCCCGACATGGCGCCGGGGGTGAGCCAGGTGGCGCTGATAGACCGCAACGGAGACATAGTGGCCGAACGCATGGTGTTCGTGAGCCCGCAGGCGGGGGTAGACACCATCGCCTTCAGGGCCGAGGGCTCGCTCGCGCCATGCGGCAAGCTGGCGCTCGAGGCGCAGACGGAGCCGGGGGTGACGTTCTCGCTGGCCGTGCGCGACAGGGCCGCCGACGCCAACGGGGCCGACGCCGACGCCGCCACGTGGCTGCTGCTGTCGTCGGAGCTCAAGGGCTACATACGCAACCCGCAATACTATCTTGAGGCCGACGACGAGGAGCACCGCAGGGCCGCCGACCTGCTCATGATGGTGCAGGGGTGGCGGCGCTACGACGTGGCGCAGATGGCCGGCAGCAAGGAGTTTGTCAGGAGGCAGCCCATGGAAGACGGGCTCTACCTGTTCGGGCAGCTGCACCAGGCCAGCAGGCGCAACAAGACGGCCGGCGTGAAGCTCACGGCCACGCTCTACAACAGGCAGGGGGTGGCCATGGGCGGAAAGGCCACCACCGACTCGGCCGGCATGTATGCCTTCAGGCTGCCCGACTGCGAGGGCGAGTACACGCTGCTGCTCAACACCACCAACGCCGAGGGCAAGGCCAAGAACTACAGGGTGGGCATCGACCGCAACTTCGCCCCGGCACCGCGCCCGGTGTGGCCAGCCGAGACCGAGCCTGTGCCGATGGGCGAGGCCAGGCAGCTGGCGGTGCCCGAGGCGGGCTTCGACACGCTGGCCACGAAGCTGTCGATGGAAGACCGGGTGCACATGATAAGGGAGGTGAAGGTAAAGGGCAAGCGGCTCTTCGAGAAGGCGAGGGCCGGATGGGAAAACGAGCAGCGAGGCGCGTTCAAGGCTTACGTGAGGTATGACTGCGACCAGGCCGCCGACGAGATATACGACGCCGGCGATGACACGCCCACCATCTTCGAGTGGCTCGCACAGAAAAACCCGTTCTTCGGAGGCAACGAGGTAGACCAGGGCGACGAGGGCTACGGGCTGGCCGAGCCGCAGGAGCTGCCCGTGGAGCAGCAGCTCTCGATGGTCAACGAGGGCGGGAAGCTGCAGACGGAGGTGAGCCAGATGGAAGAAATGCAGACGGAGAGCGCCCAGGACCAGTACAGGGGCTTCCTCACGCGCGACGGCATGTCATACAAGAACAGGCCCATAGTGTGGGTGCTCAACAACACGTTCTACATGGGCACGTCGACGCGGGGGGTGAGCACGGCTGACATTGTGAACATCAGGGCCGAGACGTCCGAGGAGATGCCCCGCTGGCTCGACGAGTACAAGAGCGTCTACATATCTGAAGACGAGGAAATATGGCGCAACTATGTCGAGGCGCCCGAACTGGCGCGGTACAGCCCCGTCACCATCTTCCTCTACTCACACCATGAGTTCCCGGCCAAGAGCAAGGGGCTGCGCCACACCCACTTCGACGGCTACAGCCGCGTGGAGACGTTCCAGATGCCCGACTACAGCCTCATGCCGCCCATGGCCGACCACAGGCGCACGCTCTACTGGAACCCCGCCGTCAAGGCCGACAAGGACGGGCGGGCGCGGATAGAGCTCTACAACAACTCGTCGTGCAAGCAGATTGCCATCTCGGCCGAGGGCATCAGCTACGACGGGCGGGCCGTGGTCTACAGGCCGTGAGGCGAAAGTGAAAAGAATTAAGAATGAAAGGTTAAGAATTAAGAATTAAAGAGCGAAAGGCAAAGGGGGCCGGCGCGCCATCGGCGTGCCGGCCCCCTTCCGTGTGCCCGTGTGTCACTTCTTGCGTGGCTTGCGGCGTGCCCACCCTTCCTCGGAGAAGTCGGGCTCGTCGCCCTTGAGCCTCACGCCGTCGTTCTGGAAAAACTGGCGCCAGTCGTCCTGGCGGCCGCCCTCGGCCCCGCCGCCGCGCTCGGCGCGCCGCTTCTTGGGCTTGCTGTCAAAGCGGGCGAAGGCCCCGCCACGCTCCTGGCCGCGGCCGCCGCGACCGCCGCGCGACTGTGAGGCCTGGGTGTCGTCGGCGTCGTTGCAGCGCACGTCGCGCCCGCGGTAGCGGGTGCCGTCGAGGGCGCGCATCACGCGGGCGGCGTCGCGCTCGGGCACCTCTATGTACGAGAACTTGTCGTAAAGGTCTATGTGGCCCACCTCCTGGCGGCCGTCAACGTTGCGGTTTACAAACTGCATCACCTCGCCGGGGTAGAAGCCGTCGGCCTTGCCCAGGTTGATGAACAGGCGGCGGTAACCCTGCTCGGCCTTGCGCCGCCCGCCGGCGCCGCGCTCGGCGCTGCGCCGCTCTTTCTTCTCGCCGCGGCCCGCCGACTGCTCTATCTCGGGGGCGTCGGCGTAGTAGGCCAGGAAGCGGCCGAACTCGCGGCTCACCATCTTCTTTATCACGTCTTCCTTGTCGATGAACTCGAAGTGGCGGTTTATCTCGTCCATGAACGGGGCTATCTCTTCCTCGTTGACGTCTACCTTCACTATCTCGTCCATCACTTTGTAGAGCTGCTTGGTGCATATCTCCTGGGGCGTGGGCAGCTTGCCCTCAACAAACTGCTTGCCTATTTGCTTCTCCACGGCGCGTATCTTGCTGCGCTCGCGCGAGTGGACTATGGCTATCGAGGTGCCCTTCTTGCCGGCGCGGCCCGTGCGCCCCGAGCGGTGGGTGTAGCTCTCTATGTCGTCGGGCATGCCGAAGTTGATGACGTGGGTCAGGTCGTCAACGTCGAGGCCGCGGGCGGCCACGTCGGTGGCCACGAGCAGCTGGGTGAGGTGCTGGCGGAACTTCTGCATCGTAAGGTCGCGCTGCTGCTGCGAGAGGTCGCCGTGCAGCGACTCGGCGTTGTAGCCGTCGCGTATGAGCTTGTCGGCCACCTCCTGCGTCTCGCGCTTCGTGCGGCAGAAGATGATGGCGAATATGCGGGGGTAGTAGTCTACCACGCGCTTCAGGGCCAGGTACTTGTCCTTGGCGCTCACCATGTAGTAGACGTGGTTCACGTTCTCGGCGCCTTCGTTGCGGCTGCCCACCACAATCTCCTTGTGGTCGCGCAGGTACGACTTGGCTATCTTCTCCACCTCGCGGCTCATAGTGGCCGAGAAGAGCAGCGTGTTGCGGTTTTCGGGCAGGCTCTCGAATATCTCGTTGATGCTGTCGGAGAAGCCCATGTTGAGCATCTCGTCGGCCTCGTCGAGCACCACGTTGCCCACGCCGCCGAGCTTGGCCACGCCGCGGTTCTTGAGGTCGATGAGGCGGCCGGGGGTGGCCACGATGACCTGGGCGCCGTGGCGCAGGGCGCGCACCTGGTTCTCTATCGACGTGCCGCCGTAGACGGGCACGATGTTGACGCCTCCCATGTACTTGGAGAAGTCTTTCAGGTCGTCTGCAATCTGCAGGCAAAGCTCGCGCGTGGGGCTGAGCACCAGCGCCTGGGTGTCGCGGCACCGTGTGTCTATGCGCTGCAGCACGGGTATGCCGAAGGCGGCTGTCTTGCCCGTGCCGGTCTGTGCCAGCGCGATTACGTCGTTGCGGTTGCCGAGCAAATAGGGGATTACTTCTTCCTGTACGGGCATGGGGCTCTCGAAGCCCAGCTCCGTGATGGCGCGGCGAATCTCTTCGCTGACGCCCAATTCTTCAAATGTCTTCAATCTAAAAAAAAATAAAATAATACGTATTATCGCCCCATGCCCCAGCCCAACTGCTGACGACGGCGTGCGGCGCTTGCGGCTGCAAAGGTAGTGAAAATAACCGAGCATTATACAAAAAAGCTGAATTATTTTGCAGCCATGACCAAAATTGTTACTTTTGCAGCACTATGGAGATTTGTGTTTTCTGCTCGGCAAACGCCGGGCTCGACCCCGACTTCTACCGTGCCGCCGAAGAGTTGGGGCGAATCATTGGCCAGAGGGGCCACTCGCTGGTGTTCGGCGGCACCGACATGGGGCTCATGGAGTGTGTGGCTGGGGCCGCGCGCAGCGCCGGCGCGAGGGTCACGGGAGTGGTGCCGGTGCGCGTCGAGGAGCGGGGCCACACGAGCGCCCACATGGATGTACACATACCATGCTCCGACCTCACCGACCGCAAGGAGCTGATGATGGCGCGCTCCGACGTGTTCATAGCCCTGCCGGGCGGCATTGGCACGCTCGACGAGGTGTTCACCGTGGTGGCCGCCGCTACCATCGGCTACCACTCGAAGACTGTATGCCTGTACAACCTGAAGGGCTACTGGGACAGCCTCATCGCCATGCTCGACGACCTTGAGGCCCGCGGGGCCGTCAGGGGCAGCTGGCGCAACCACATCACGGTGGCATCGTCGGCGTCGGAGCTGCCGCTCTGAGCATCGAATGGGGGGATATTTGGGAGTTCTGGAGTTGTTTTAGGAGTTAAGGAGTTAGGAAGTAAAGGAGTTAAGACAATAGCTTTTGTGTACAATGGAGTTACAGGGAGGTAGAAGACAATAGCTTTGGGGGATATTGGGGAGTTCTGGAGTTCTGGAGTACAGGAGTTCAGGAGTTCAGACAATAGTTTTGGAAGCACATCACCCTGGGGCATGGGTAAAGTGGGAAGAGATAGTCAATGCCATTGTCCTCTAACTCCTTCTACCTCCTTATAACTCCTTCTACCTCCCTCTACCTCCCTATAACTCCATTGTACACAAAAGCTATTGTCTGAACTCCTGTACTCCTGAACTCCTGAACTCCTGAACTCCTAAAACAACCCCTGAAAAAAGCCCCTGAAAACCGCCCCTTATCCGAGCAGCCTCCGGGCCATGTCGCGGCCCAGCGCCTCGCAGGCGGCGTGGGTGGCGGCGTCGAGGCTCTGGCGTATCTCCACGGGCGTGCCCACGGTCTCGTAGTGCAGGCGCGTGTCGTTCCACTCCTTTATCTTGGCCACGGCCTTGCCGGCCCAGGCGTAGCTGCCAAACCAGCCCATGCAGTGGTTCTTTATGTCCTTGCCGGCAAGCTCGGAGAGCAGCACCTCCATCTCGTGGTACAGCCCGGCGTTGTATGTCGGGGCGCCCACTATGAGTCCGCGGTAGCGGAACACGTCGCGTATGATGTACGAGTGGTGGGTCTTCGACACGTTGTACATCACGATGTCCTTCAGCCCGGCGCGGCTGGCGGCGGCGGCCACCACCTCGGCGGCACGCTCGGTGTTGCCGTACATCGTGCCGTAGCATATCACCAGGCCGGGGTCGGTCTCATAGCGGCTCATGCGGTCGTAGAGCTTCACCACGCGGTCTATGTTCTCGTGCCACACGGGGCCGTGGGTCGAGCAGATGTAGTTTATCTGCAGCCCCGAGAGCTTCTTCAGGGCGTTCTGCACGGGGGTGCCATACTTGCCCACAATGTTCGAGTAGTAGCGCACCATCTCGAGCCAGAACTCGTCGCAGTTTATCTGCGAGTCGACCAGCCCGCCGTTCAGGGCGCCGAAGCAGCCGAAGGCGTCGCCCGAGAAGAGGGCGCCCGCCGACGTGTCAAACGTCACCATGGTCTCCGGCCAGTGCACCATGGGTATCATGGCAAAGCGCAGCTCGCGGCTGCCCAGGCTCAGCGTGTCGCCCTCCTTCACCAGGTGGGTGCCGTCGGCTATGCCGTAGAAGCCTTTCATCATGTCGAACGTCTTGCTGTTGCCTACAATCTTCAGGCCGGGGTAGTATTTCTTTATTAGCCCTATCGACCCGCTGTGGTCGGGCTCCATGTGGTTGATTACGAGGTAGTCTATCTGCCGGTCGCCTATCACCTCGCGTATGCGCTCAATGAACGGCACGAAGAAGTCTACCTCGACGGTGTCTACAAGGCACACTTTCTCGTCCACTATGAGGTACGAGTTGTACGACACGCCGTTGGGCAGCGGCCACAGCCCCTCGAACAGGGCCTTGTTGCGGTCGTTCACGCCAACGTAGTAAATATTGTTTGTTATCTCTTGCATATATGTTTAAATGATGAATTATGGTTATCCTCTTGTCGTTTGCCTGTCGCTTGCATGCCGCCCCGCGGCCGCTGTCAATCCATGCCGCTGACGGCTCATGCCTGCCGCAGGGCGGCCTTCATCTGCCGCCCGAAGTCCTCGTCAACGTAGTTGCCTATGCTGCGGCAGCAGTTGGCGGCAAAGAGCTGGGCGCAGTGCATCACGCTGTCCCACTGGCCGTCGCTGAGGCCGGCATCGATGTCGGCGCGGGTGATGCCATACTTTATCAGCCCGTAGACGAAGCCGGCGTTGAAGTTGTCGCCAGCGCCTATGGTGCTCACCGTGTCGGTGTGCTCCACGGGGTAGTCGCGGCTCAGGCCGCCGGCACCCCTCAGGGCCACCGGGCCCGCCCCCTGGGTGCAGATGAAGTGCTTGCAGTAGAAGGATATCTCGCTGCGGTAGACGGTGTCGGGGTCCGACTTGCGGAACATCACGCCGAAGTCTTCGGTGCTGCCGCGCACTATGTCGGCATACTCCAGGTTCTCGAGTATGTTGGGCGTCACCTTGATGAGGTCGGTGCGGTGCGAGGCGCGGAAGTTGACGTCGTAGTAGAGTATGGCGCCGCGGCTGCGGGCATACTCTATTAACGCAACCACCTGGGGGCGTATCACGGGGTTGACGGCATAGAACGAGCCGAACATCACCACGTCGTCGGGGCCCACGTCGGGGTAGGCGAAGTCGAGCTGGTCGTGGGGGTGGTCTTTGTAGAAAATGTACTCGGCGCTGTTGTCGTCGCCAAGGAAGGCCAGCGATATGGGCGACTTGCTGTCGGGATATACGCTCACGTTGTCGGCGTTCACGCCGTTGGCCTTGAGGAACGACACTATCTTGCGGCCAACGCGGTCGTTGCCCGCCTCGCTGATGAACGTGGCGTCGACGCCCGAGCGGCCGAGCGATATCACGCCGTTAAACACAGAACCGCCCGGAACGGCGCCTATGGGCTGGTCGTTCTTGAAGATTATGTCGAGCACAGTCTCCCCTATTCCAACTACTTTACGCATACTGAATCCTTTCCAATCTGCAAATATCTGAATTTTTTGGCAAAACGGCAAGCAACGCGCCACTTTTTCACAAAAGTTAATTTTCAGCGATGGCCACGGGCAGGCGACGCCACGGGCGGCCGCACACAAAAAAACATGCCGCCAACTTCGCCCTGTCGGGATTTTGCTGTATCTTTGCCGCCATTATGGAATACAACACGCTCACGCTGCCCAACGGGCTGCGCATCATACACCTGCCATCGGCGTCGCCGGTGGTCTACTGCGGCTACTGCATCGCGGCCGGCACGCGCGACGAGGGCCCGGGCCAAGAGGGCATGGCCCACTTCTGCGAGCACACCACGTTCAAGGGCACCGCACGGCGCAGGTCGTGGCACATCATCAACTGCCTCGAAAGCGTGGGGGGCGACCTAAACGCCTTCACCACCAAGGAAGACACCGTCTACCACGCCGCAATCCTGCGCGACCACTTCCCAAGGGCCGTCGACCTGCTCACCGACATCGTCTTCCACAGCCGATACCCGCAGCAGGAGGTGGAGAAGGAAATCGAGGTGATATGCGACGAGATTGAGAGCTACAACGACTCGCCGGCCGAGCTCATATACGACGAGTTCGACAGCCGCCTCTTCGCAGGCCACCCGCTCGGCCACAACATACTGGGGCGGGCCGAGAGGCTGCGCACGTTCACACCGGCCGACGCGCTCGCTTTCACGGCAAGGCTGTACAGGCCCGACAACGCCGTGTTCTTCGCATATGGCGACATCGACTTCCGCCGGGTGGCATGGCTGCTCCAGAAGGCCACGGCCGACTTCCCCCCGGCGGCGCCACGGGGGCCAAGGCCGTCGGGGCCAATGCCTGCCTACACGCCCGGCGAGACCACGGCCGACAGGGCCACCCACCAGGCCCACGTCATGATTGGCACAAGGGCCTACAGCGCCCACGACGACAGGCGCATGGCCCTCTACCTGCTCAACAACATGCTTGGCGGACCGGGCATGAACGCAAGGCTCAACATAGCCCTGCGCGAGCGCAACGGACTGGTATACACCGTCGACAGCTCCATGGTGAGCTACTCCGACACCGGCTCGTGGTGCATCTACTTCGGGTGCGACACCCACGACGTGCAGCGTTGCCGCCGCCTGGTAAGGCGTGAGCTCGACCGAGTGATGCAGAAGCCACTCACCCCGACACAGCTCGCCGCCGCCAAGAAGCAGATAAAGGGGCAGATAGCCGTGGCATGCGACAGCCGCGAGAGCTTCGCCCTCGACTTCGCCAAGGGCTACCTCCACTACGGCCGCGAGAAAGACCCCGCCGAGCTCTTCGCCATGATCGACGCCATCACGCCAGCCGCCATACAGCAAGTGGCCCAAGAGCTCTTCGCCCCCGACAACCTCACCACCCTGATCTACGGCAAGCCCTGACAGACACGCCGGCAGCCGGGAAGGCCCCAACACCCCTCCCGGCTGCCAACCGCCCACTCAGCCAAATCAGAAAAGGGCACTCCCAGCTCTCCCAGCTCTCCCAGTCCTCCCAGCTCCCCCAGCTACCCCAGCTCTCCCAGTCCTCCCAGCCCTCCCTGCTCCCCCAGTTCTCCCAGTCCTCTCAGCTCTCCCAGCTCTCCCAGCCCTCCCAGTTCTCCCAGCTCCCCCAGTTCTCCCAGTCCTCCCAGCCCTCCCAGTTCCCCCTGCTCTCCCAGCTCTCCCAGTTCTCCCAGCTCTCCCAGCCCTCTCAGCTCTCCCAGCCCTCCCAGCTCTCCCAGCTCTCCCAGCACTCCCAGCTCTCCCAGTTCCCCCAGCTCTCCCAGCTCCCTCAGCTCTCTCAGCTCCCCCAGTTCCCCCAGCTCTCCCAGTTCCCCCAGCCCTCCCAGTCCTCCCAGCTCTTTCTCTCTCGATGCCTGTCCGTGGTAGTGCCAACTGCAATATATTTATAGAAATATATTGCAGTTGGCACTTACCTACAGGTATCTGGCTCGCCCACAGCATTACCACCATGCTCCATCCATCCGTTAACCATCTTTAACCGCCGCCGCCACCATCGTGAACCATTTGTGCATAGCCGCCCCCTACCTTTGCACCACGACACCGGGGGCGCCGCAGCCCCCACTGTAATTAACCCAAAATCAACGCAAGAAATGGAAAAAATCTATTACCAGCCGCGGCCATGCCAGGCCGCCATTGAAAGACACATGGCCCAAGAGGCCCGACTGACCAGGGAGGCGCGCCGCATCATGGCCGCCGACCTGGCCATGCTGCTCACAGGGGCACACACCGGGGCGGCACGCTGCGAGGCCTCGGTGACCGACCTCATGGAGGCCGCCCACAACGCATACAGCGAGGGATGCCTGCGCCATGCCGACGGGCAGCCGCTCACCTTCAGGCAGATTGTCGAGCTGACATGCCGGCGCATGGGCATCGGCGTGCCGAGAAACCCCAGGAGCAGAGCCGCCAGGGCTGCCATGCGCAAGGGCATGAGGGGCAACTCGCTGCTCGAGTGCTACAGGCTGTGGCTGGCGGCCGGCGCCGACGGCAAAACGGGCCTCAGGAGACTGCAATACAGCCTCTGACGCCATGCAATACTTACCTAACCGACAAGCAAAACAATGATTGTGGAAAAAGCCATGGAAGACAACAAAATGCTGAGCGAGCATTTCTCGCTCGAAGAGATGACACGCTCGGGAGTGGCCATCAGGATGAGGATAGACAACAACCCCGACGAAGAGCAGGTGGAAAACATGAGGCAACTGTGCCGCAACGTGCTCGAACCCGTCAGGCGCCGGTTCGGCGTGACCCGAATCACCAGCGGATTCAGGAGCCAGGCCCTCAACGCCGCCGTGGGCGGGGCGCCCGACTCGCAGCACCTCCGTGGCGAGGCCGCCGACCTGCACATATCCAACATGGAGGTGGGGCGCAAGGTGTTCGACTTCATCAGGCTGCACACCGACTTCGACCAGCTGCTCTTCGAGCGCAGGATCAAGGGGGGCTACTGGTGGCTGCACGTGTCGTTCACCACCCGGCGGCCCAACCGCCACCAGGCGATGCTCGACTGGCGGTGAGAACGGGCCGGGGGCGTCAGCCCTCGGCCTTCACCACGTTGAGGTAGGGATAGGGTATCTCGATGCCCTCGCGGTCAAAGCGCTCCTTGACCGACTTGAGCAGGTCGCACTTCATCGTGAACGCACCGCCGGGGGTGGCCGCCCAGGCCCAGGCCCTAAGCGTGATGGCCGAGTCGCCCAGGGCCATCACCCTGACCACCACCTGGGGCACGCCGGCCTTGCGGTCGGCCTCGCTGCGGTGGTCGGTTATCAGGGGGTGGCGCAGGGCCTCGTCGGCCATCAGGGCCATGGCGCGGTCAAGGTCGGTGCTGTAGGACACGCCCACCTCGACAAAGGCGCACGTGTCGGTCTCGCCATACGACGAGTTGACCACGGTGCTCGAGTTCATCTTGCTGTTGGGGATGAGTATCATGCGGTTCTCGGCGTTGCGTATCACCGTGTGGCGAAGCGTTATCTCGACCACCGTGCCGGTCACTATGTCGTCGACCATCACGAAGTCGCCTACCTTGAACGGGCGCGAGAAGATGATGAACAGGCCGCCAACGATGTTCGACAGGGCGTCCTGCGAGGCCAGGCCCACGGCCATGGCGCCGATGCCGGCACTGGCCAGTATCGAGTTGCTCACCTTCTCCATGCCCGGTATGAGCGACAGCACGGCAGCCGTGCCTATGATGTAGACCACGGCCACCACTATCTGCCTCACGAAACCGGCCTTGGTCTCGTCGATGGCCAGCTTGCCCTGGCGCCTGAGCGAGCGGCGGAAAAGGTACTTGATGAAGGCCGTCACGGCGCGCACAAACAGGTAGATGACGGCTGCCTTAAGGCAGAACATGGCCACCCAGCGCAGCGAGAGGCCGAAGACGGTGGTGTCGAGGATTTCGTTCAGGTTCATTTCTTTGCTTCATTTAGCGCAGGCGCAACATTGCGTGCGGATGCAAAGGTAATAAAACTTCTGCACAAGCGGGCATGGCGGGGGCGCCTTTTTTACGCGCTGTTCCGCTACGGGAGTGTCTGCGGGGAGCGCGGGGCAGGCCCAAAGGGGGATGTACCCCGAATTGTACCCCGCGGGGCTATTGACAGGGCGGTGCCCGCGACGTATCTTTGCAATGTCATCCGGCCGGTGGCAGCATAACTTTAATAATCAACAAAAACAAAAGAAAGGAAACAAGACTATGGCAGTACAGTACAAACTTTACCAGAACAACAACTCCAGGAGCAAGCAGTTCGGGAAATGGTATGCCAGGGCGGTGATGGTCGACACGGTCGACACCAACAGGCTGGCCGAGCAGATAGAGGCCAACTGCACGGTGAAGCGGGCCGACGTGCTCGCGGTGCTCAGCGAACTGGTGGTGGTCATGAAGCAGGAACTGCAGAGCTCGAAGAGGGTGAAGCTCGACCATTTCGGAACGTTCAAGCTCGGGCTGGCCACGGGGCCGAGCCCCTCGGCCAAGGAGTTCACCGCGGCGCAGAACGTGAAGGACATACACGTGCTCTTCCAGCCCGAACTGCACATCGACAAGAACGGCAGGCGCACGAAGTCGTTCATCGACGGGTGCAAGGTGTCGGAGCTGCCGGGCGGCAACGCCAAGGACGGAGGCGACGCCAAGGCCGACGAGTGACGACGGGCGCACGCGGCACAGCATCTTCAACCAACTGTAACAACTAAAGGGGAAAGGAGGCATTATACATGAAAAACAGCACCTGGCAAACAGTCATCAAGGTGATCATCGCCGTGGCCTCGGCTCTGCTCGGAGCACTGGGAGCCACCGCCGCAAAGGCGGCATTCTGATACCGGGGCTGCCCGAGGCAGCCTGACCAACCGGAAAACGCAGGCCCCCGCCGCGAAGCTACCGGTGCACTCTCGTGCACGGAGCGCCCGCGGCGGGGGCCGCCCGCTTGGGCCACGGGCATGCAAAAAACTCACTTTTGAAGCCGGCAAAGGCGCGTATCTCGGAAAATATTTGTAAGTTTGCACACCGATAAGCAAACCACTACATACAATGGACGCAGACTTTGACATAAGGCAGGAGCATGTCTCGGCAGCCGAGCGCGAGTTTGAGAACGCCCTGCGCCCGCTGCGCTTCGGCGACTTCAGCGGGCAGCAGAAGGTGGTCGAAAACCTCGAGGTGTTCGTAGAGGCAGCCAAGTACCGCGGCGAACCGCTCGACCACACGCTGCTGCACGGGCCGCCGGGACTCGGCAAGACCACACTGAGCAACATCATTGCCAACGAGCTCGGGGTGGGATTCAAGATTACCAGCGGGCCGGTGCTCGACAAGCCCGGCGACCTGGCCGGCATACTCACCTCGCTCGAGCGCAACGACGTGCTCTTCATCGACGAGATACACCGGCTCTCGCCAGTGGTCGAAGAATACCTCTACTCGGCCATGGAAGACTACCGCATAGACATCATGATCGACAAAGGGCCCTCGGCACGGTCGATACAGATAGACCTCAACCCGTTCACCCTCGTGGGGGCAACCACGCGCAGCGGACTGCTCACCGCGCCGCTCAGGGCACGCTTCGGCATCAACCTGCACCTGGAGTACTACGAGCCCGACACGCTCATGAAGATACTCAAGCGGTCGGCAGGCATACTCAACGTGCCCATCGACGACGAGGCCGCCATGGAGATAGCGCGACGCAGCCGCGGAACGCCACGAATAGCCAACGCCCTGCTCAGGAGGGTGCGCGACTTCGCGCAGGTGAAGGGCAACGGGCGCATAGACATCGACATAACCACGCTGTCGCTCTCGGCACTCAACATCGACAGCTTCGGCCTCGACGAGACCGACAACAAGATTCTGCTGGCCATCATCGACAAGTTCAAGGGAGGCCCCGTAGGGGTGTCAACCATAGCCACCGCCATAGGCGAAGACTCCGGCACGGTGGAAGAGGTATACGAGCCATTCCTCATCATGGAGGGATTCATCAAGCGGACGCCCCGGGGGCGCATGGCCACCGAACTGGCCTACCGCCACTTCGGGCGCAACCCCTACTCCGGCAACATCATGCAGCAATCGCTGTTCGACGACAAAATTTAAATTAAGGATTAAGTGTTAACGATTAAGGATGAAGTGTTAAGGATGAAGGATTAAGGATGAAAAATTAAAGGTAAGGGGCGAAATCCGCTCGGGCCAATAGTCGCAGCCACAGGCTGTGCCCCAGAGCTCCCAGCTCTCCCAGCCCTCCCAGCTCTCCCAGTCCTCCCAGTCCTCCCATCAAAAAACCATCCAACAATGAAAATAGGAATATTCGTAGGCAGCTTCGACCCATTCACCACCGGCCACCACGCCATCGTCCGCAGGGCCCTGCCCCTGTTCGACAAGATAGTCATCGGCGTCGGCATCAACGAGCGAAAGAAATACATGTACAGCACCCGGGTGAGGCTCCAGCATATAGAGGCCCTCTACGCCTCAGAGCCAAAGATAGAAGTAAAGTCATACAACGACCTCACCATCGACTTCGCCGGTCGCGAGGGCGCCCAGTTCATCATCAAGGGCGTGCGAAGCATCAAAGACTTCGAGTACGAGCGCGAGCAAGCCGACATCAACCGAAAGATAGGCGGTGTAGACACCATACTGCTCTACGCCGAGCCACAATACGAGAGCGTGTCGTCGAGCATGGTACGCGAACTGATACACTTCGGCAAAGATGCAAGCGAGTTCATACCCGTCCCTCCCCAGGAGCAGCACACCCCCAGGCAAGCAACATCAAAGTAACGATTATGATAACATACAACGCAGACGGCGTCAAGATGCCGTCAATAAAGAAACGAGAGACCACGGCATGGATAAAAGCCGTGGCCGGGCTATACGGCCGTCGCGTGGGCGAGATAGGCTACATGTTCGTCGGCGACGAGAAGATGCTCGAGGTCAACCGCGAGTACCTCGGCCACGACTACTACACCGACATCATCACATTCGACTACGACGAGGGCGACCGCATCAACGGCGACATCGTCATCAGCCTCGACACCGTAAGGTCAAACGCCGAGCTTTTCGGCAAGGAATACTCCGACGAGCTCCACCGCGTCATCATTCACGGCATCCTCCACCTCTGCGGCATCAACGACAAAGGCCCCGGCGAGCGCGAACAGATGGAGGACGCCGAAAACCAAGCACTGGCCATGCTCAAATAGTCTACACCGGAAGCCCAGCAGGGCTTCCGGCCAACAGCCCTGCCCTCCCAGTCCTCTCAGTCCTCCCAGCTCTCCCAGTCCTCCCAGCTCTCCCAGCTCTCCCAGCTCTCCCAGTCCTCCCAGCACTCCCAGTCCTCTCAGCTCTCCCAGTCCTCCCAGAAAAAATCCGCCCCGGCCGCCCTCGATAGAGTGGCGGCCGGGGCGGAACCCCCGGGCTTGCTTCAGCCCATCACTTCACAATCACCTTCTTGGCAGAGCCGTCGGCATACTTCACAATGTTCAGGCCCTTCTGCGGCACATCCCTGCGGCGCCCGTCGAGCGAGTAGTAAGCCTCAACCTCCTGCTTACCAGCTGGGGCCACGCCGGAGATGCCGGCGTTAGTGCCGTCGTTGTGGAATATGATGTCCACCTTCGGGCCCATGGCCACAAGCTCATAGCCATAGATGGGGTAGCCGCCCACCTCGCCGGTCTGCACCTGGCGCATTGTCTTGAGCTGCACCGTGGCCTTGCATACGCCGGTAACCTCGGTATTGCCATATGCCGGCCTTATCACCCACTCCGTCAGCATGTCCTTCGTTGACCCGGCAGACACAATGCCGGCATCGGTGCTCAGCACATCGGTCACACTGCTTACTCCCTGGCACTTAGAGGGGAAGCATATCTGGAAAGTGCCACCGTCTATCTGCGTCACCTGGAAGTCAACGGCACAATAGACATCTCCCTCGGCCGTATTCTTCACCGACAAGCCGGACAGCACCATCGTGCCCATGTCCATGGGGTCAAGCCCCGGGATATTTATCAAGCTGTCGTGCTTCTCATACACCTCCCATGTTGTTCCGTCGGCCACCACAGCCCCGTCCTCGTCAACAAACTGGAAAACGTTTTCGGTCGGGGTGTAATCGCTCTGCGCAAAGGCCATCACACTGCCCATGATGGCTGCAGCACACAAAGTAAACAGTTTCTTCATAATGCTCTAACAAGTTTTGTTATTAATGTTTGATGTTCTCTCTTTTCTTATCTTACCCAATGGTTGTGTCCAAATATGAACCAAAACATTGCACTTTGTCACAAAAACAGGGCAAATTTATGAAAATAGCAGTAAAATAGAATATACACAAGCGTTTTTTTATGTTTATTTAACCGCTGTGCCGCGCGCTGTGGCACAGCCCGCGCCAACCCGGGCGCCAACGGCCGGGCCTGCGGCCCAATGCCCACAACAAAAAACAGCCGGTCGACGTACGCGCGGTGAAAACACCTGTGCGTACGTCGACCGGATGTGAAACCCGGCACGACAGCCGTTAGTCGTCCTCTTTTTCCAGCAGCCTGACGGCCTCGAGCACGATGGGGTTCTGCTCGTTCATCACTGCGAAATACTCGCTCATGGTCCACAGGTCGCGAGCCACGAGCGCCTTGAGCTGCAGCCTCAGGTATGGCAGCGTGCGCTCCAGTTCGGCCGTGTCCTTGGGCTCGATGCCCTGGCGGCGCCCCTGGCTGATGATGCTGTCGGTGAGGGCACCGGGCACGGCATACGACTTGTTGAAGGCGGCAAACGTCTTGTAGGCAGACTTCAGCGACTTGCGGTGGCGGTCAACATAGTGCAGGTATGCATTGAGCACTATGCTCTTGGCCGAGAGCTCGCGGTGCAGGCGTGTGTAAACGGTGGTGTCGAGCGGCACGAAGAGGTCGGGCATGATGCCGCCCCCGCCATACACGGTGCGGTGGCGGCGGAGGGTGTAGCACTTGAGCGAGTCGGCAAAGTGTATGCTGTCGGCATTGGTCAGCTCGCCGTGCTTCAGGCGGTTGTAAACGTCCATGGCGTAGTCCTTGGCGTCGCCCTTCACGTAGGGCTTCTGTATGCACCGGCCGGCCGGCGTGTAGTAGTGGGCCACGGTGAGGCGTATCATCGAACCGTCGGGCAGGTCGATGGGGCGCTGCACGAGGCCCTTGCCGAAGGTGCGGCGGCCCACCACGGCGCCGCGGTCCTGGTCTTGCAGCGCTCCGGTGACAATCTCGGCCGCCGAGGCCGTGTACTCGTTGACCAGGGCCACCACGCGGCCGCTGGTGAAGCTGCCGTCGCCCTTGGCCTTGTAGTCTACGCGGGGGGCCGCACGGCCGGAGGTGTAGACGATGAGGTCGCCCTTGGCCAGGAACTCGTTGGCCACGTCGACGGCTGCCTGCAGGTAGCCGCCGCCGTTGTCCTGCAAGTCGAGCACGAGGCTCTCCATGCCTTCCTTGCGCAGCCGCTGCATGGCCGAGGTGAGCTCGGCGTGGGTGGTGGCACCGAAGCTGCCTATGCGCACATACCCCACACCGGGACGTATGATGTAGGCGGCGTCGATGGTCTCGACGGGTATCTTGTCGCGGGTGACGGTGAACGACAGCCGGCCGGAGATGCCGCGCCTTGTCACGCCGAGGCGCACCTGTGTGCCCTTGGGGCCGCGCAGGCGCTTCATTATTTCCTCGCGGGGCATCTTGACGCCTGCTATGGCGGTGTCGTTGACTGTCACGATGCGGTCGCCGGCAACGATGCCCACGCGCTCAGAAGGCCCTCCGCTGACGGGCTGGATGACGAGCAGGGTGTCTTCTATCATGTTGAACTGAACGCCTATGCCCTCGAAGTTGCCGGCCAGCGGTTCGTTGAGTGCCTTCACTTCCTTGGCCGTGGAGTATGATGAGTGGGGGTCCAGCTTTTCTATCATGCCTCGTATGCCGTCTTCTACGAGCTTGTGCTCGTCGACGCTGTCTACGTATAGGCTGTTTATGGCTACCTCGGCTATCTGTAGCTTGCGCATAGGGCTGTCGGGCCCCATGTTTATCCGCAACTGGGCCGAGGCAAGAGATGGCAACAGCAGTGCGGCGGCTATTATCTTTGATGGTTTCATTGGTTTCGTTTTAAGGAGTCTGAAGGAGTTGTTTTGGAGTTATAAGGAGTTATTTTGGAGTTAAGGAGTCAGGGAGTTAGGGAGTTAGGGAGTTAAGACAATAGTTTCGACTTATGGCCGCAACTATCCGCCGGCACGGCTTCCTCCCCTTTTTCCCCTTAATACTTAATCATTAATACTTAATACTTCCCATTATCTTCCCATTAATACTTAATCATTAATACTTAATACTTCCCATAATCCTCCTTAATCCTTAATCATTAATCACTTAATACTTAATCCTCTTCCTCCGGGCGGTCTTCCTCTATTACAAGGTTCTCTATGATAAAGTTCTGGCGCTCGGGCGTGTTCTTGCCCATGTAATATTCAAGCAGCTTCTGTACTTGGTCTGTCTTGTGCAGAGTGACCTGCTCGAGGCGCATGTCGGGCCCGATGAAGTGCTTGAACTCGTCGGGCGATATTTCGCCAAGACCCTTGAAGCGGGTTATCTCCGGGTCGGGGCCAAGGTCGGCAATGGCGCGCACCCGCTCGTCTTCAGTGTAGCAGTAGCGGGTGATGAAGTCTGTCTTCTTGCCCGCGTCGGCCCTGGCGTCGGCAGCGGCCACCACGGCGCGGTTCTTTATCTTGGTGCGCCTGTTGCGCACGCGGAACAGCGGTGTCTGGAGCACGTAGACATGGCCTTTCTTTATCAGGTCGGGGAAAAACTGCAGGAAGAAGGTGATGATGAGCAACCGTATGTGCATGCCGTCCACGTCGGCGTCGGTGGCCACAATCACCTTGTTGTAGCGCAGCGTGTCAAGGCCGTCCTCGATGTCGAGCGCGGCCTGCAGCAGGTTGAACTCCTCGTTTTCGTAAACCACCTTCTTGGTGAGCCCGAACGAGTTGAGGGGCTTGCCGCGCAGCGAGAAAACGGCCTGGGTGTTTACGTCGCGGCTCTTGGTGATGCTCCCGCTGGCCGAGTCGCCCTCGGTGATGAAGATGCAGCTCTCCTCCTTGCGGTCGTTCTTGGCGTCGCTGAAGTGTATGCGGCAGTCGCGCAGCTTGCGGTTGTGCAGGTTGGCCTTCTTGGCCCTCTCCCTGGCCAGCTTGGTCACCCCGGCCATGGCCTTGCGCTCTTTCTCGCTCTCCTGTATCTTCTGAAGCATGGCGTCGGCCACGTCGGCGTGCTTGTGCAGGTAGTTGTCTACCTCGGTCTTCACGAAGTCGCCCACATACTTGTTTATGCTCACCCCGCCGCCCGGCGCCATGGTGAGCGAACCGAGCTTTATCTTTGTCTGGCTCTCAAACATGGGCTCCTCCACGTTGATGGCTATGGCGGCCACGAGCCCGTTGCGTATGTCGGTGTACTCGAAGTTCTTGCCGTAGAACTCCTTGATGGTGCGGGCAATGTGCTCCTTGAACGCGCTCTGGTGGGTGCCTCCCTGCGTGGTGTGCTGTCCGTTGACAAACGAGTGGTACTCCTCGCCATACTGGTTGGTGTGGGTGAAGGCAATCTCGATGTCCTCGCCCGTCAGGTGTATGATGGGGTATATGCCGTCGGTGGTCATGGTGTCGTTGAGCAGGTCCTTGAGACCGTGGCGGCTGAGAATGCGTCGGCCATTGTGCATTATTGCCAGCCCGGTGTTCAGGTAGGTGTAGTTGCGGAGCATCGTCTCCACGATGTCGGCGTGGAAGGAGTAGCCCGTGAACAGTGTGGCGTCAGGCTCGAAGAATATGTACGTGCCGTTCTCGTCGGTACTGTCCTCGGTGGAGTCTGAGGTGAGCACGCCACGCTCAAACGTGGCCCGGCGCACCTTTCCGTCGCGGTACGACCTCACCTCGAAGCGCGAGCTGAGCGCGTTGACGGCCTTGACGCCCACGCCGTTGAGCCCCACGCTCTTCTTGAAAGCCTTGGAGTCATACTTGCCGCCGGTGTTGAGCACGCTGACGGCCTCGATGAGCTTGCCCTGCGGTATGCCGCGGCCGTAGTCGCGCACGCTGACGCGGAGGTTGTCTTCGATGTCAACCTCTATGCGGTCGCCGGCGTGCATCTTGAACTCGTCGATGGAGTTGTCGATGACTTCCTTGAGCAGCACATATATGCCGTCCTCGGGCAGCGAGCCGTCGCCAAGCCGCCCGATATACATGCCCGGCCTTGTCCGCACATGCTCCATGTCGGACAGGTGGCGTATGTTATCGTCTGTGTATTCCACGGGCTGTTGCCCGCCATTTCCAATGATTTCTGTGTTTATGTCGTTTTCATTCATGCTTGCTGGTTATTTGATAGAGAAGGCTAATTGATGGGAGGGCTGGGAAGACTGGGAGCTTTGGGAGGGCTGAGAGGGCTGGGAGCTCTGAGAGGGCTGAGAGGGCTGGGAGCTCTGAGAGGGCTGAGAGAGCTGAGAGTGCTGTTTACGCCGCTCAATCTGTTTCAGAGCTCTCAGCTCTCCCAGAGCTCCCAGTCCTCCCAGCTCTCCCGGTCCTCTCACAATCCCTTCCTATAGCACCTCCGGCGCTTGTGCTGCACCTTGTCCAGATACTGCCACTGGCTCTGCACGTTCTCGTTGGTCTCCATCTCCACCTGGCTCTCGCCCCACTTGAAGCCGTACTTCCTGTACCAAGGTATCAGGTCGGCAAACATCAGGGCGTTGGCCCCTTTCATGCGGTACTCAGGCAACACGCCCATGAGCAGCAGGTCGACACCTTCGGTCTTGTGGAACTTCAGGGCCCGAAGCACGTGCCACCAGCCAAATGGCCACAGCCTGCCGTCGCGGCACTTCTGGAATGCCCTCGACAGCGACGGGATGGTGATGCCCACACCCACCAGCTTGCGGTCGGCGTTCCAGTCTTCCACCAGGGTGATGAGGTTGAGGTCGGCCATGGGCAGGTACATGTCCACATACTGGTCTATCTGCCTCGGTGTGAGCTGCGAGTAACCGTAAAGGTCCTTGAATGTCTCGTTTATCACCTCGAATATCTTCTGGCCGTAGCCCTCGCGCAGCACCTCGCGGCGGGTGAGCTTCTTCACGTGCAGGTTGTAGCGCTGCTCAACCATACGGGCCACCTTGGTGTACTTGTCGGGTATCTCGTCGGGCACGAACATCTTGAACTCCACGTAGTCGTTGTCCTTCTCCCATCCGCCCATGGACTCGATGTGCTGCGGGTAGTAGGGGTAGTTGTATATGGTGGCCTGGGTGCCCAGCTGGTCGAAGCCTTCGGTCAGCATGCCCTCGGGGTCCATGTCGGTGAAGCCCAGCGGGCCCACTATCTCGGTCATGCCCCTCTCGCGGCCCCAGTCTTCGACAGCCTTCAACAGGGCCGACGACACCTCGCGGTCGTCGACAAAGTCAATCCAGCCGAAGCGCACGCTCTTGCGCTGCCAGCGCTCGTTGGCGCGGTTGTTGACGATGGCTGCCACGCGGCCCACCACACGACCGTCTTTGTAGGCCAGGAAATAGTCTGCCTCGCAGAAGTCGAAAGCGGCGTTCTTGTCCCTCGACAGGGTGCGCAGCTCGTCGCTCCTAAGGTTGGGTACATCATAAGGGTCGCCCCGGTACAGGTCATAGTGAAACTGGATGAATTCCTCGAGGCCCTTGCGGTCGGCCACTTTTACAATTCTTACTGATGACATTTTGAAAGCAATGTTTACTTTTAAAACACGTGGCGCATGGGGAAGCTTGACGATTCCGCCGCGCCCACTGCAAAGGTAGGCATAAAAATCAAAAAGAGAAAGAAATATTTGGAAATTTCAACATTTTAGAGTATTTTTGTAGCCAAACAAGACGATTGCGAAACAACATCAAAATTTGGGACAATGAATAACAAGACTATGTTCGCGCTTGCTCTTGGCTTGCTCTTATCCGCACCGGCAATGGCGCAGGACAACGGCAACGAAGGGCTGAAATCCTACAATTTCGTGGAGGCGCAGGGCGGCATGCAGTTCACGCCCACCGATGCAAAGAACAGCAAGTTGATAACGCCGATGACATCGCTGTCGTTCGGAAGGTTTTTCGCCCCTGCCGTGGGAGCCAGGCTGCACGTGAGCGGATGGCAGGGCAAGAGCGGGTTCGAGAGGGCCGGGCTGAGCTCTTACTACAAGTGGAACTACATTACCACCGACATCGACCTGATGCTTAACCTCAACAAGCTTTTCAGCAAGAAAAGCCACGCCGTCAACGCCATGCTCATCGGAGGTATCGGACTGAACACCTCGTGGGGCAACGACGAGGCCCTAAAGCTGGCCGACAACCCGGAGCTCAACATGCCATTCGCATGGGACGGCACCAGGCTGAGCCATAACATCAGGGCCGGAATAAGGCTTGAGACCGACGTGACGAAACCCGTGGGCGTGTCGCTCGAGGTGACGGCAAACAGCCTCGACGACAGGTTCAACTCGAAATACAACAACAGCGACGACTGGATGATTACGGCACAGCTCGGCGTAAGCTTCCGCTTCGGCCACAAGTACAACCAGCGCAAGGCTGCACCCGAACCCGCCCCGGAGCCCAAGCCGCAGCCCACACCGGCGCCGAAGCCCCAGCCCACACCGGCACCGAAGCCTGAGCCAAAGCCAGAGCCCAAGCCCGAGACGCTGAAGGAGGAGGTGTTCTACCAGATACGCCAGTCCGACCCGGCAAAGGCTACCGAAGAGCTCAAGGCCGTGGCCGAGTTCATGAAGCGCAACCCCGAGGCCAAGGTGAGCATCACGGGATACGCCGACAAGGGAACCGGCAACGCCAGGATAAACAAGAAGTACTCGCAGGAGCGCGCCAACAAGTTCAAGGACGAACTGGTGAAGAACTATGGCATCAATGCCTCACGGATAATCACCGACGCCAAGGGCGACACCGTGCAGCCGTTTGCCGACAACGACAAGAACCGCTGCGTAATAATCATCGGCCCGGTAAAGTGACACCGGAAAGGAAACACACTGGGGTCAGCCCCTGACCGGGGTGGCCTTTGAACACACGAGCAGGACGTGGGTCCTGTCTGCGAGGGTGGTGGCGAAGACATAAACGCCGCCACCCTCGCCCAGTTTCAGGCGGCGGCGCAACTCGGCCACAGTCAAGGGGAAGTTCCTCACAGCCACGTTGGCACGGCCGATGCCCGACAACGCCTCGCGCAACAATCGCTTGTTCATCGTCGTGGCCCGCTCTATCACGAAGCCGCGCCCCGGAAAGCCGTCAACGGGCCCGCCCGACACAAACAGGTGACTGTCGCGGCCCAGGGCTTTCACACCGAAGCGGCGCTCCAACAGCCCGAAGCAACCGGCTTTCATCACCGAGGCGTTGGGCTCGTAGACCATCATGCCCCGAAGCCCATCAAGACTTGCAAAGCCACAGGGCGTGGACGGCACGAGGCCAATCCCTGAGGCATCGAAAGCAAAGTCCAAGCCGTCGTTCACGCAGTGCACAGACAACCCGACGCCACAGCCCTTGCCCATCACAAGCAGCAGCTCCTTGCACTCGCCGCCCACCGACACGATGTGCACCTCTCCCACCTCGCCACCCATGTCGGCCACGGCCTTGCGCCAGTCGAGCATGGGCGACAGCTTCACCATCACACTGTCGGCCTTGGCAAGCATCGCGCAGCGCAGCGCGGCCACGTCGGGCGTGCAGTCGCCCACGGCAAAAGTGCGCCCGCCAACCGCATCACGGCGGGCAGGGTCAACATATATCAGGCCCGCCGGGCCCATGCGCTCCAGATATTCGGCGGAATCGGCGCACACCACCTCCGCCCGGCCAAGGCCCAGCAGCCCGAAATTGGCCGAGGCAATGGCACACAGCCCAGGCTGCCGCTCCACATACGTAGCCGACGCAAAGGCAGGAGCCATGAAGGCAAAGTCGACGCCAAAGCCGCCGGTGAGGTCCACCAACCGCCCGCCGCCGGCCACCCTGCGTGCCACAGCAGCCTTGTATGCAGCAGCAGCCTCGCCCGAGCATTGCTCCATCGACAGGTGAGGCGGATATACAATGCCGTCAACGGCAGCCCACGACGGCAACTTGCGCCGCGCCATCTGCCGCCCGGCAATCTGGTCAAGGGCAAAAGGCATGTCCACCCCCGGATGCCGCCCGCCCTGCAAAGCCAGCCGGCGCACATCGTCACCGGCATGTTCATTGATAAATGATAAAGTTTCTTGATTCATGACAGTAGTTTTTGGTTTCAGAGCTCAAAGCCCCACCATCCGGTCTCCCAGAGCTCCCAGCTCTCCCAGTACTCCCAGCACTCCCAGTCCTCCCAGCACTCCCAGTACTCCCAGTACTCCCAGCACTCCCAGTACTCCCAGCACTCCCAGAGCTCCCAGCACTCCCAGCACTCCCAGAGCTCCCAGTCCTCCCAGTCCTCTCAGCTCTCCTCACCCCCTCTTTCCCTTCCTGTATTCCAGCCGGGCCCGTGTCATCTGTTCCCTTATCCCCCCTTCCTCCAGGAATCGTTTCTTGGCGGCATCGATAAGCCTGGCCAGCAGATAGTCAGCCTGGTGAATGAGCACAATGGCAATGTTAGCAATAGCCCCGGGCGAGCGCCCCTCCATCCGCTCACGGTAGAAAGCCGAGTCAGGGTGCTCCCTGCACACCCTCCTCGTCTGCACAGCCTTTGGCGATTCCTTGTGCCACAGCTCAAGGTTGCGCACACGCAGATAGTCAGCATAGTCGGCCAGCAACTCCTGCAGACTGGCCTTGGCCACATTGTACAGCTTGATTTCAGTCTCTCGCGATGCCGTTGCCGCCGCACTGCCCTCCACAATGTTCTGTTTGCCGCTGCGTGCAGCCTGCAACATCTGGTCAACCGTCCGGTCTCCCCTGGAAAGATAGTGGTTTACAAAAAAGTAAGTGACATCATATATACACTCAGCCTTCTTGTAAGCTATCAGCTCCTCATAATGTCCCAACTGCGGTAAGAAAGCATTCGGCATAAGACATTGATTTCGTCAACATTAAGATTGTCAGACACAATATGCAAATATAGCCAAAATCAAGCAACAGCAAAGCTTTTTTCTTTAGAAAATACGCCCAAGCCGCAAAAACCATACAAATAAGCCAATAAAAGAAAAGCCAAGACGAATTTGCCTTGCGGCATAACGCCATAAAGCTGCATTTTGATGATGAGGTAGCCAGCTCTCCCAGTCCTCCCAGTCCTCCCAGTCCTCCCAGCACTCCCAGTACTCCCAGTCCTCCCAGCTCTCCCAGCTCTCTCACCCTTCCCTCAGCCTCCTCTCAAAAGCCATCCTATAAAGCACCCCGGCGCACGTCAGGCACACCGGGAAAGCCCACCACACCCCCACCAGGCCATACCCCAGCCTTATGCCAAGAAACCAGCCAAGCGGCAGCGACACAATGAAATAAGAGAAAAAGGCAATATACATCATAGGCTTAACGTGCGCCATGCCGCGCAAGGCGTTGGCAAACGTGCACTGCAACCCGTCGCCAAACTGATAAGCCATGAGCGGTATCACCGTCTGGGCCACCAGGGCACACACCTCACCACTGTCGGTGAACCAAAGGCTCAGCTGACCGCGCAACAGGAATATGGGCACAGCCACCACACAAGCAATGACAAGGATTATGCGGAAACCGGCCGACGCCGTGGCCCGCGCCGCCGACAGGTCGCCCTGCCCCCTGAAGTAACTCACGCGCACGGCCACGGCTGCCCCCATGCCGTAGTACACCATGTAGAACAGCTGCGACACCGTGAGCATCACCTGGTGGGCGGCGAGCGCCGTGGTACCTATCCAACCCACCAGTATCGCCGAGAGCGAGAATGCAGCCGACTCCATGCCCATCTGCAAGGCCAGAGGCCAACCCAGGGCGTTGACACGCCACAACAGATGCCTGTCGAGGCCGCCAGCACGGAACCCCTCGCTGTAGGCCGAACACCGCGGTGAGAAAAAGAACAGCAGGGCGAAGGCCGCGGCCATGCCCACGCGGGATACCAGCGTCGAGATGCCGGCACCAAGCAGCCCAAGCTCAGGGAACGGCCCTACACCGTATATGAGAAGCCAGTTGCCTGCAATGTTCACCACATTGCCGCCAACAAGCACGACCATGGGGGTCTTCGTGTCACCCACGGCATCGAAAAACTGCTTGAAAGTGTTCATCCAGCACACAAAAGGGAGCGAAACCATGTTAACCAGCAGATAAGGGCGCATCAGCGGCAACAGTTCGTCGGGCTGGCCCAACAGGTGGAGCCCAAAGTAAAGGCCCGACAGCACAACAAGCAGCAGCACCGCCATCAGCGTACTGCCCACAAGCCCGGCGCGCACCGTGGCCCCTATGGCCGCCGTCTCGCCACGCCCGTGACTGTAGCCCACCAAGGGCGTCAGACCGTACGAGAAGCCCATGGCAAAGATAACGAAAAGCATGAACATGGTGTTTACAAAACTGGCTGCCGCCAGCTCTTCCATGCTGTGGTGCCCCACCATGAGCGTGTCGGCAAAACCGAGCACGATGTTGCCTATCTGCCCTACAACAATTGGCACCCCAAGCGAAATCAAAGGCGAATAATGCCTCGAGAAAGCATATTTCATCATAGCGGGCGCAAAGTTAGCACAATGACACCAAACAGGCAAGCCACTGCGCGTTTTTTAGACTGGAAGGACAATAAAGAGCCATAGGCCAACGCCGCCACACCCATGCTTCAAGCCACATGTCGGTCGACGGCAACAGGACTAACAGTGGTGGCCGAATGCCGTTTGGAATGAAAAATCCCCGCCGCGGAACGATGTCCGCAGCGGGGAAAGCACCATATATAACTTAAAAACCCAGTCAAGAAAACCACGCCTTACCATCATGGCTCAGGCCAAAAGGCCATGGCGTCAACCAATCTCAATCTTGCGGCAGGCCTTCTTGGCAGCCTCCTCGCATTTAGGCAGGTCGATGGTAAGCACGCCATTGTCGACATGCGCAGCCACCTTGTCCTTCACCACGTCGTCGGGCAACAGCAGCGTCTGCTCATACTTGCTGTAAGCAAACTCACGGCGCAGGTAGTGCTCCTTCTTGTCCTCATCCTTTTTCTCGGCCTTGCTCTCCATCTTGATGTGCAGGTTGCCGTCATCGTCGATGTTGACCTCAAAGTCTTCCTTCTTCAATCCCGGCGCAGCCACCTCAACCACGTAAGCCTTGTCTGTCTCCTTCACGTTGATGGCCGGTGCCGTAGCCTTGGTGCGCGGCATGAAGTCGGTGTCAAAGAAATCACTGAACACATCAGGTATCCATGAGTTTCTGTTCAATACTGGTAACATAATCAATCCTCCTATTTTTTGTTTTGCCCTTTGTTGTTAATGTAGCGGCCCCGGCAGCCCAACCATACGGCCCGGCCCCTCGGCCTGCTGGAAGCCCTCGCTTTTGCTCGCAACTCCCGACAACGTAAGTGCAACTAACGTGCCACCCGACAAAAACACGCCAAACCACGACAAACAATGACAAATAGTCAGCAAAGATTAAAATAATTAAGCTTTGGTGACAAGAAAGCTGGGAGGGCTGGGAACTCTGGGAGCTCTGAGAGCTCTGGGAGTACTGAGAGTACTGCCATAACAATTCTACAGTTCAGAGCTCTCAGCTCTCCCAGCTCTCCCAGCCCTCCCAGCCCTCCCAGTTCTCCCAGCTCTCCCAGTACTCCCAGCTCTCTCAGCTCTCCCGGCTCTCCCAGTCCTCCCAGCTCCCCCAGCCCTCCCAGTCCTCCCAGTCCTCCCAGTCCTCTCAGCCCTCTCAGCCCTCTCAGCCAATCACCTTCTCCGGCAGCTTCGGCATAGCTCCGCTTTGAGTGCACACATATGCCGATACATCCACAGCCACCTTGTGGGCCTCTTCCACAGCCATGCCGCGCAGCATGGCGGCGCAGAACGCCCCCGTAAACGAGTCGCCTGCCCCCACAGTGTCAACCACCTCCACGCGCGGCGTGGCCCGAAACGACACATGCCCAGGCGTAAACACATAGCTGCCGTTGACGCCACAGGTAAGCACAAGAACGTCAAGATTGTACTTGCCGAGCATCAGCCTGCACTTGCCCTGCATGTCAAGGCCTGGGTATCCGAACAGCCTGCCAATGGCCACCAGCTCCTCGTCGTTTATCTTCAGCACGTTGCAGCGGCGAAAAGAGTCGCTCAGCACCTCGGCAGAATAGAAGTGCTGCCTCAGGTTGACATCGAATATCTTAAGCCGCCCGCCGCCGTCGGGCATGGCGTCGAGAAAACGGTTTATCGTCTCGCGCGACACCACGTTTCGCTGCGCAAGCGACCCCCAGCACACCGCACGGCAGTTGGCTGCCACGTCGGCCAGCTCGGGCGTAAACGGAATGTTGTCCCAAGCCACGTTCTCGCGTATGTCGTATGCCGGTATGCCGTTGGCGTCGAGCGTCACCGTCACCGTACCCGTGGGATAAGGCACGCGCGCCATGCTGTAGGCAAGCCCACGGCTGTCGAGGGCGGCCAGGGTCTCGTCGCCCAGCCTGTCGTCGCCAACGGCGCTCACGGCCATAGAGTTGAAGCCAAACTGGCTCGTGTGGTAAGCAAAGTTGGCCGGCGCCCCGCCGAGCTTCTTGCCGTCGGGAAGCACATCCCACAGTGCCTCGCCGAGCCCCACGATGAAATCGTCTGATCTATCCATTCCTTATATCATTTTTTAAAACATCCCAACCAAAGCCCGGACACGAAGGCGCAAACCACGAAAATACGGGGCACAACATCAGAAAAGAGGTCTTCATTCACGGCATATCTTGCCTAATTCCGCATCCGGTGCTGAAAGAGCATGCAAACTTATAAATATTTTTTCAAATACAACGCTCAATCAGAGGCAAACCGTTTTTAGGCGACAACAGGCGGAAGGGTGCAAAACGGGCCGCAGGGAGGCTTGAAACGGGCCATACGGCGGCGCGGAACGGGCCGCGTAGCGCATTGGCCGGGCGGCGGCAGAAAACGCCCCACGGGGCGCGGAAACGGCCTCTGCGGCCGTGCGGACGGACGGTTGCTGCAGCAGGCCGTGCGGCAGGCCGCCCCGGGCAACGGCCCCGGGCCCTGGCCTCAGAGACAGGACTGGCATAGGGTGGCGGCGCACGCTGCCGTCACCGCCCCTGGGTTGAGGGCACGGAAAAGCCCCGCTGGGCATCTCTGCTCGGCGGGGCCGTAAAAAGACATTATCAAAGTAAATTATTGATTGCCTGCATTATGGCTCGACACAGCCAATCAGTCGGCCAGCTTGGCCTTGATGAACTCGCGGTTCAGGCGGGCGATGTTGGCAATCGACTCGTTCTTCGGGCACTCGGCCTCGCATGCGCGGGTGTTGGTGCAGTTGCCGAAGCCCAGCTCCTCCATCTTCATTATCATGGCCTTTACGCGCTTTGCGGCCTCGGGGCGTCCCTGGGGCAGCAGTGCGAGCTGGCTCACCTTTGAGCTGACGAAGAGCATTGCCGAGCCGTTCTTGCATGCTGCCACGCATGCGCCGCAGCCGATGCACGTGGCGCAGTCCATGGCCTCGTCGGCGTCTTCCTTCGGTATGAGGATGGCGTTGGCGTCTTGCGGCTGCCCTGTGCGCACGGTGACGTATCCCCCGGCCTGTATTATCTTGTCGAACGCGGAGCGGTCAACCATGCAGTCCTTGATGACGGGGAATGCCGCCGAGCGCCACGGCTCTACGGTGATGACGTCGCCGTCGTGGAACTTGCGCATGTACAGCTGGCATGTCGTGGCGCCTGTGTTGGGGCCGTGCGGGTGGCCGTTGATGTACAGGGAGCACATGCCGCATATACCCTCGCGGCAGTCGTGGTCGAAGACGAACGGCTCCTTGCCCTCTTCGATGAGCTGCTCGTTGAGAATGTCGAGCATCTCGAGGAAGGAGGTGTCGTCGGGTATGTCCTTCATCTCGCGTGTGTCGAAGTGACCCTCGGCCTTGGGGCCGTTCTGGCGCCAGAATCTCAGGGTGAATGAAATGTTTGCCATATCTATTAGTCCTTATAATTTCTCGTTTGTACTTTTATTGCCTCATACTCCAGCGGCTCCTTGATGAGCTCGGGGGCCTTCTCGTCGCTGCCCTGGTACTCCCAGCAGCCCACGTAGAAGTAGTTCTCGTCGTCGCGCTTGGCCTCGCCCTCCTCGGTCTGGTACTCCTCGCGGAAGTGGCCTCCGCACGACTCGTTGCGCGACAGCGCGTCGTATGCGATGAGCTCGCCCATGGTGATGAAGTCGCGCAGGTGTATGGCCTTGTCGAGCTCGGTGTTGAGCCCTTCCTTGGTTCCGGGTATGAAGAGGTTGGTTTCGAACTCCTTGCGCAGCTTCTTTATCTTGTCGAGTCCGGTCTTCAGGCCCTCGGCCGTGCGGCCCATGCCCACGTACTCCCACATGATGTGGCCCAGCTCCTTGTGTATGGAGTCTACCGAGCGCTTGCCGTGGATGCCCATGAGGCGGTCTATCTCGGCGCCTACGGCCTTCTCGGCCTCTGCGAACTCGGGCAGGTCGGTGCTCAGGCGCGGCCATATCTTCTGGTCGGCCAGGTAGTTCTGTATGGTGTACGGCAGCACGAAGTAGCCGTCGGCCAGTCCCTGCATGAGGGCCGATGCACCGAGGCGGTTGGCGCCGTGGTCAGAGAAGTTGCACTCGCCGATGGCGAAGAGGCCCGGTATGGTGGTCATGAGCTCGTAGTCCACCCAGATGCCTCCCATGGTGTAGTGTATGGCGGGGTATATCATCATCGGGTTGTAGTACTTCACGCCGTTGATTTCGTTGGCCAGCTCGCCGGGGTTGACGTCGGTTATCTCCTCATACATGTCGAAGAGGTTGCCGTAGCGCTGCAGCACCACGTCGATGCCCAGGCGCTCGATGCTCTCGGAGAAGTCGAGGAACACGGCGCGTCCGGTGTTGTTCACGCCGAAGCCCTTGTCGCAGCGCTCCTTGGCTGCGCGGCTGGCCACGTCGCGGGGCACGAGGTTGCCGAATGCCGGGTAGCGGCGCTCGAGGTAGTAGTCGCGGTCTTCCTCGGGGATGTCGCTGCCTTTCTTGGTGCCTGCCTGCAGTGCCTTGGCGTCTTCAATCTTCTTGGGCACCCAGATGCGGCCGTCGTTGCGCAGCGACTCTGACATGAGCGTGAGCTTCGACTGCTTGTCGCCGTGCACGGGTATGCAGGTGGGGTGTATCTGCACGTATGACGGGTTGGCGAAGTATGCGCCCTTGCGGTAGCATGCCATGGCTGCCGAGCAGTTGCAGCCCATGGCGTTTGTCGACAGGAAGTAGGTGTTGCCGTATCCTCCGGTGGCTATCACCACGGCGTTGGCCGAGAAGCGCTCGAGCTTTCCGCTGACGAGGTTCTTGGCGATGATGCCGCGTGCGCGCCCGTCGACAACCACCACGTCTTCCATCTCATAGCGCGTGTAGAGCTTCACGCGGCCGGCGTGTATCTGGCAGCTCAGCGCCGAGTAGGCCCCGAGGAGCAGCTGCTGGCCCGTCTGGCCCTTGGCGTAGAACGTGCGCGACACCTGGGCTCCGCCGAACGAGCGGTTGGCGAGCATGCCGCCGTACTCGCGGGCGAAGGGCACGCCCTGGGCCACGCACTGGTCGATGATGTTGTTAGACACCTCGGCCAGGCGGTAAACGTTGGCCTCGCGGGCGCGGTAGTCGCCTCCCTTCACGGTGTCGTAGAACAGGCGGTAAACCGAGTCGCCGTCGTTCTGGTAGTTCTTGGCTGCGTTTATTCCTCCCTGTGCAGCTATGGAGTGCGCGCGGCGCGGCGAGTCTTGTATGCAGAAGTTCAGCACGTTGAAGCCCATCTCGCCGAGCGAGGCGGCTGCGCTGGCGCCGGCCAGGCCAGTGCCCACCACGATGACGTCGAGCTTCAGCTTGTTCTTGGGGTTCACCAGGCGCTGGTGAGCCTTATAGTTGGTCCATTTCTCGGCCACGGGGCCTTCAGGAATCCTTGAATCTAATTGTTTAGCCATAACCTTTGGAATTATGAATGTGATTTATGATTTAAGATTTTAATAACATACGCCACACAGGCTGGGGGCTATGCCGAAGGCGAACGCGAGCACCACGACGAGGAATCCCAGCATGAGCAGGGTGGAATAAACGAGGCCGATGACCTTCCAGCGGGTGAACCACACCTTGCCGTTCCATCCGAAGGTCTGCATGGCGCTCCAGAATCCGTGGGAGAGGTGGAACCAGATGGCGACAATCCACACGATGTAGAGCACAACGTAAACAGGGTTGGCAAACGTGTCCACGATGTAGGCGAAGCCGTCGGCCGGGTCGTGTGCCACGCTGATGCCCGTGAGCTCGGCGAACATCATGTTGTACCAGAAGTTGAACAGGTGGAGCAGCAGGCCGAGCAGCACGATGATGCCCAGCACGAGCATGTTCTGCGAAGCCCACTCAACCTTGGCGGGGCGCGTGGTGACGGCGTAGCGCTCGCCTCCGCGGGCCTTGAGGTTCTGCATCGTCAGCATGAAGGCGTAGACGATGTGGATGATGGCCAGGGCTGCCAGAGCCACTGTGGCCACAAGAGCGTACCAGTTGGCGCCCAGGAACTCACAAACCATGTTGTAGCCTTCTCCCGAGAAGAGGGCCACGATGTTCATTGACATGTGGAATGTCAGGAATAGAATAAGCGCGACGCCGGTAACCGACATCACCACCTTTCTACCGATAGATGAATTGATTAACCACATAAATGATTGAAATTAAATTATTTAACTGTTAGAAATAAAAAATATTCCATCCTGCCGCATGACCGCAGCCAGCCGTCCATTCACTGTCGGCCCATGAGTACCGCTACTTGATAATAGGTAAACATCTACTTATTTTAGACCGCAAAATTACTATAAATTAATGATTAATCAAAGTATTTCTGGGCAAAAAATCAATTTTTATTCTTAATTTTGCGCCGTACTTTATCAGGCACGGGGGTTGGCAAGCCGGCCTCGCGACATACGGAGCGCCTGCCGGCAACGGCCGTTGGCGCCCACGCGACATGCCGTCGACGCTGCCGCAGACAGCCCGGGAGCACCCGGGACAGGCAGGTAGCCCCGCAAACGAAGCAAGCAAGAGATGACACTGAACTACGACGTTATTGTGATCGGTGGCGGCCACGCCGGATGCGAGGCCGCCACGGCCGCCGCACGCATGGGCGCGAGCACCTGCCTCGTGACCATGGACATGAACAAGATTGCGCAGATGAGCTGCAACCCTGCCGTCGGCGGGATTGCCAAGGGGCAGATAGTGCGCGAGGTCGACGCGCTCGGCGGGCAGATGGGCATCATCACCGACGCCACGGCCATACAGTTCCGGATGCTCAACCGCAGCAAGGGGCCGGCCGTGTGGAGCCCCAGGGCGCAGTGCGACAGGGGGCGGTTCATCTGGCGGTGGAGGCAGGCCCTCGACTCTACGCCGGGCCTCGACATCTGGCAAGACCAGGCCACCGAGCTCATCGTCGAGGGCCGACGGGCCAGGGGCGTGCGCACGATATGGGGGGCCGAGCTGCTGGCAGGCAGCGTGGTCATCACCGCAGGCACCTTCCTCAACGGGCTCATGCACATCGGCCGAAGGCAGGTGGAGGGCGGAAGGATAGCCGAACCGGCGGCCCACCACCTCACAGAGAGCATCACGCGCCACGGCATACGCGCCGGCAGGATGAAGACGGGCACGCCAGTGAGGATCGACCGGCGCTCGGTGCACTTCGAGGACATGGAGGTGCAGGAAGGCGAGGCCGACTTCCACAGGTTCAGCTTCATGGACACGGGGCGCAGGCTGCCGCAGCTGCCGTGCTGGACATGCTACACCAACCCCGACGTGCACGAGGCCCTCAGGGCCGCCCTGCCCGACTCGCCGCTCTACAACGGCCAGATAAGGAGCATAGGGCCGCGCTACTGCCCGTCGATAGAGACCAAGCTCGTGACCTTTCCCGACAAGGGCCAGCACCCGCTCTTCCTCGAGCCCGAGGGCACCGACACCAACGAGATGTACCTCAACGGCTTCTCGTCGTCGCTGCCCATGGACGCGCAGATAGAGGCGCTGCGCCACATACCGGCGCTGCGCGACGTGAAGGTGTACCGGCCGGGCTACGCCATAGAATACGATTTCTTCGACCCGACGCAGCTCAAGCACACGCTCGAGTCGAAGGTGGTGGCAGGCCTGTTCTTGGCCGGGCAGGTGAACGGCACCACGGGCTACGAGGAGGCCGCAGGCCAGGGCCTCGTGGCCGGGGTCAACGCCGCCCTGGCATGCAGCGGGGGCGAACCCTTCGTGATGCGGCGCGACGAAAGCTACATCGGCGTGCTCATCGACGACCTCGTGACCAAAGGCGTCGACGAGCCCTACCGCATGTTCACCTCGAGGGCCGAATACCGCATACTGCTGCGGCAAGACGACGCCGACGCCCGCCTCACCGAGAGGGCCTACGCCATGGGACTGGCCACACGGCAGAGATACGACCGCTGGATGGCAAAGAAAGCGGGCATCGAAGGAATCGAGAAATTATGCAAGGAGACCTCGGTGAAACCACTCGAAATAAACCCGGCGCTCGAAAACCTGGGCACCACCCCGCTGCGCGAAGGCTGCAAGCTCATCGACCTGCTGGGCCGCCCGCAGCTCTCGATGGACGCCCTGGCAGCCATAGTGCCGCAGCTTAGAGAGAAGATTGAATCGCTGCCCGACCGGCGCGAGGAGACGGCCGAGGCCGCCGAGATTCGCATAAAATACAAAGGATACATAGAGCGCGAGCGGATGGTGGCCGAGAAGATGCACCGCCTTGAAGACATAAAGATAAAAGGGCGGTTCAACTACGCCGAGATGCAGCAGCTGTCTACCGAGGCCCGGCAGAAGCTGCAAAGCATCGACCCCGTCACGCTGGCACAGGCCAGCCGCATACCGGGCGTGTCGCCCAGCGACATCAACGTGATGCTGGTGCTCATGGGGCGCTGACGCCACAGCCCAGGAAGCCCCATCGCCCGGCCGGAGACGGCACCCGGGCAAACAAAGTTCCACGTGAAACAATCAAGTAAAGCAAACATACGTAACTCATTGATTATGAACAACAAAACACTGATGGAGAACCTGAGGTGCATTCAGGACTTTCCGAAGGAAGGAATCATCTTCCGTGACGTAACAACGCTGTTCAGAAACCCCGACTGCCTGCGCATAATGGTTGATGAACTCTACGACATCTACAAAGACCACGGCATCACCAAGATAGTAGGAATAGAAAGCCGCGGATTCGTGCTGGCCTCTGCCCTCGCCATGAAGCTCGGAGCCGGAGTGGTGCTCTGCCGCAAACCGGGCAAGCTGCCGGGCGAGACGGTGCAGGAAAGCTATGAGAAGGAATACGGAACCGACACCATCGAGATAAGCAAAGACGCCATTTCGACCGACGACGTGGTGCTGCTCCACGACGACCTGCTGGCCACCGGCGGAACAATGCATGCCGCATTCAACCTCGTAGAGAAGTTCAGGCCTAAGAAAATCTACGTCAATTTCATCATCGAAATCAACGACCGCGGACTCGACGGGCGCAGCACCTTCCCGGCCGGGACGGAGATAAGCACGCTCATCAGGGTGTGACACGAAAACGACCGACAACGCAAAAACCGCCGGAAGAGGCTCGAAAGAACCTTTGTCCGGCGGCTTTTGGATAATAAGGTTGCACAAATGGCGCGATGCCGCTGCAAGGCGCCACGCCCCACCCTGCTCCGCCACATACCGAAACGCGCAACGGCTACATGCCACACGGCGCGGGCAAATGGGCAGGAAACACTCTACGGGCCGCGGGCAAAAGCGCTTATGCAAAGACAGGCCAAACAAAACCACCACCAGGCTAAGGGCAACTGGGCTTTATTTGGCACGAGGCAAAAACCACCACGCCGCCCTAACAAAAGCATCATGCAGATAAAACAAAAGCTCAATGATGTTTAAACCAAAGCATGGTGCAGATTAAATAAAAGCATCGTGACGTTTAAAACAAAACGCAATGATGTTTATCCCAAGGCGCCATGAGGCTTGGAACAAACCAGCAAAAGCCCCATCGCGAAGCCCCGCCGGAGCCGACAGGCAGTGCAGCAACAGCACAAAACCGCATCCGCACTGCCTCGCCCCCACACCGGGGCACGCCCACGACAAAGCGGCAAGGGGCTGGACAACCCTCGCATAGCCATCGGCACGTCACCGGCGGGAGCACAGGGCCGGGCTCAGCACGCCACGACAACGCACGGGGGCAAAACGCAGCGCAGGCACCAAAGGCACCGGCAGCGGCAGAAAACAAGGCTACAGGCAAAAGCAAGCCTGCCACAGGCCGGGCCAAGCCCACGGGACGGGCCGCCAGCCACGGGCCACGCCTGGCGCCCGCCCGCCCACCGCGGCCGGACACAACCATAAGTTTCACGTGAAACAAAAGCCCGCTAAACATCTTAGAACAAAGCACTTACGACAGATGACGAAAGAAGAAAACGAGAAAAGACTGGCCTACTTGAAGAGCATAGTAAGCCGACTGCCGGAGAAGCCCGGCAGCTACCAGTATTACGACGAGCATGGAACGATAATCTATGTGGGCAAGGCAAAGAACCTGAAGAGCCGCGTGTCGTCGTATTTCCACACCGAAGTAGACCGCTACAAGACGAAGGTGCTGGTGAGCAAGATTCACGACATATCCTACACGGTGGTAAACACCGAAGAAGACGCGCTGCTGCTGGAAAACAGCCTTATCAAGAAATACAACCCGCGCTACAACGTTTTGCTGAAAGACGGCAAGACATACCCGAGCATTTGCGTCACCAACGAGATGTTTCCACGGGTGTTCAAGACGCGCACCATCAACAAAAAGTGGGGCACCTACTACGGGCCCTACTCGCACATCGGCTCGATGAACGCCATCCTGGAGCTGATAAAGAAGCTCTGCAAGCCGCGCACATGCCATTTCCCGATAACGAAAGACGGCATAGAACGCCACAAATACAGCGTTTGCCTGGAGTATCACATAAAGAACTGCGGGGCGCCATGCGTGGGCAAACAGTCGTATGAAGACTACCAGAAAGGCATAGCCGAGGCCCGCGAGATACTTAAGGGCAATACGCGCGGGCTGCTGCGCATGCTGCGCGACGAGATGGAGAGGCTTGCAGGCGAGCTGCGCTTTGAAGAGGCCGAGGAGGTGAAGCGCCGCTACATGCTCGTCACGGGCTTCGTGGCAAAGAGCGAGGTGGTGAGCCACACCATCGACAACGTTGACGTATTCTCGATAACAAGCGACGAAAAGACGGCTTTCATCAACTATATCCACGTCACGGGGGGCAGCATCAACCAGTCGTTCACGTTTGAATACAAGAAAAAGCTCAACGAGAGCGACGACGAGCTGCTGGCGCTGGGCATTGCCGAGATGCGCGAACGCTACCACAGCACGTCGAAAGAGATAATTCTGCCGTTTGAAATAGACCTTTCGCTCGAAGGCATAACGCTCACCGTGCCGCAAAGGGGCGACAAGAAGACGCTGCTCGACCTGTCGGTGATGAACTGCAAGCAGTATCGGTTTGACCGCCTGAAGCAGGCCGAGAAGCTCAACCCCGAGCAAAAGGCCGTGAGGCTGATGAAGGAGATACAGGAAGCCCTGCACCTGCCGAAGATGCCATACCAGATTGAGTGCTTCGACAACTCAAACATATCGGGCACCGACGCCGTGGCCGCATGCGTGGTGTTCAAGAAGATGAAACCGAGCAAAAAAGACTACCGAAAGTACAACATCAAGACGGTGACGGGCCCCGACGACTATGCCTCGATGAAGGAGGTGGTGCGCCGGCGCTACACGCGCCTCGTCGAAGAGCAGCAACCCCTGCCCGACCTCATCATCACCGACGGCGGACGGGGCCAGATGGAGGTGGTGCGCGAGGTGGTGGAAGACGAGCTGCGGCTGGCCATACCCATAGCCGGACTGGCCAAGGACGACCGCCACCGCACCAACGAACTGCTCTACGGCTTCCCGCCGGTGGTGGTGGGCATGAAGACCGACAGCGAACTGTTCCGACTGCTAACGCAGATACAGGACGAGGTGCACCGCTTTGCCATCACCTTCCACCGCGACAAGCGCTCAAAGCACGCACTGCACTCCGAGCTCGACGACATTGCCGGCATAGGCCCGAAGACGCGCGACGCCCTGCTGGCGGGCCTGAAGAGCGTGAAACGCATCAGGGAAGCCGACATGGCAACGCTCGCGGCCGTTGTTGGCCCGGCCAAGGCGGCGGCCGTGCATGCCCATTTCCACCCTGCCGACGCGGCCGCCGACGCCGACACCACTACTCCCGACGCCACGCTGCAATAGCCGCCCAGCGCGCCGAGGCATGGTTGTCCACGATTGGCAACAACTTTGTTCATGCCCCTAAAATGCGGCCTGCCACAGGCAAACATCCACAATGCCAATGGCAGACCGCATTTTATCATTCAGCATAATATGGCTCACTGGATAAATCCAGTGGGCTCTTTAGGAGTTAAGAAGTTAGGAAGTTAAGGAGTTAAGACAATAGCTTTTCTTGCTATATTTGGAGTTATATGAAGTTAGGGGAGTTATATGGAGTTAGAGGACAATAGTTTAGTGTATATTTAGGAGTTAAGGAGTTAGGGGAGTAAAGGAGTTAAGACAATAGTTATGGAAACGTGGGTGCTTTGGGAGCATGGTTGCAGGAAGGCAGTCTGCGCTATTGTCCCCTAACTTCATATAACTCCAAATATAGCAAGAAAAACTATTGTCTTAACTCCTTTACTCCCCTAACTCCTTAACTCCAAAATATATCCAAACTATTGTCTGTACTCCTGAACTACTGTACTCCTGAACTCCCAAGAATACGAAAACAATTGTCTTAACTACTTAACTCCCTATACGCTTAAGCCCCCTATGTTTATCGGGTGTCAGCATAACATCCTGGCACACAATTAGTTGCACGTTAGTACACTCTTTATCCAATGCATCCCGCACAAAGAGGTGGCCCGCAACGCTCTCAGAACCGCACGATTGCTTCACGTGAAACATGCCGTTTTGCACTGTCAAACAGGCCATACCGCGCATCAGAACGGTCCTCGTTGCCGGGTCAAACGGCAAAGATGCCGCCACGCTTGCTTATCCTGCGCGCAATGAGCGCAACGGACGCTCCACTCCACCGGGCCGGCCAGAGGCCAAAAACAGTCGGCAATATTTTGTGATTCGACCGAAAAACATTATCTTTGCATAGCAAAAGCCACACAAACAGAATTATGAGGACAGTGATACAGCGCGTGAGCCGCGCATCGGTGACAATCGACGGCAAGGTGAAGTCGGCCATAGGACCGGGCTTCGTGGTGCTGCTCGGCGTATGCCACGACGACACCGAGGAAGACGCCGAGTGGCTGGTAAGGAAGATTGCGGCGCTGAGGGTGTTCGACGATGCCGACGGCGTGATGAACCTGCCCATAACCGAGACTGGCGGCGAGGTGATGGTGGTGAGCCAGTTTACGCTCATGGCGTCGTACAAAAAGGGCAACCGCCCCTCGTGGATACGCGCCGCCGGCCACGACATAGCCATACCGCTCTACCAACGCTTCTGCGCCCTCATGGCCGAGGCCACGGGGCGGCCGGTGGCCACGGGCGAGTTTGGCGCCGACATGAAGGTGGAGCTTGTAAACGACGGGCCCGTAACCATCTGCATGGACACCAAGAACAAGGAGTGACGGCAGCTCCGTCGACGACAGGATAAAGAGAGGCGACACATGGAAGAGATGACAATAAGACAGGCCCAACAGGCCGTCGACGAATGGATACGCACCTACGGCGTGCGCTATTTCTCGGAACTGACCAACATGGCCGTGCTCACCGAGGAAGTGGGCGAACTGGCCCGCGTCATTGCGCGCACCTACGGCGACCAGAGCTTCAAGGCCGGCGAGCCCCACAACCTGGGCGACGAGATGGCCGACGTGCTCTGGGTGTTGCTCTGCCTGGCCAACCAGACGGGCGTAGACCTGACCGAGGAGCTGCGCAAGAACATTGCAAAGAAAACAGAAAGAGACAAAGACAGGCATAAAAACAACGAAAAACTGACCAAGCAATGACTGATTCAATACACAACGAACACGGCCACAGCCACCACGGCGAGGCCCCGAAGAAAAGCAAATACGAAGAGGCACTCGACAAATACAACCTCGACATCGACGACAACGCGGTGAAAGAAGAGGTGAAAAAGCTCATCGCCGAGAAGGTTCACGAGAACGACACGCCCGAGGTGAAGCGCTTCCTGATGGGCAGCATCGAGCTGACCACGCTCAAGACCACCGACTCCGAGGAGAGCGTGCTGGCCTTCACCGAGCGCGTCAACCAGTTTGACGACGCATACCCCGACCTGCCCCATGTGGCCACCATCTGCGTATATCCATGCTTTGCCGAGACGGTGAGCCAGGCGCTCGAGGTAGACGGCGTAGAGATAGCCTGCGTGTCGGGCAGCTTCCCGTCGTCGCAGACATTCCCCGAGGTGAAGGTTGCCGAGACGGCACTGGCCATCAAGGACGGCGCAACCGAGATTGACATCGTGATGCCCGTGGGCAAGTTCCTCAGCGGCGACTACGAGGGAGTGAGCGACGAGATAGGCGAGCTCAAGGCAGTGTGCGGCGACAAGAAGATGAAAGTGATTCTCGAGACGGGCTGCCTGAAGACGGCGGCCAACATCAAGCGCGCCTCGCTGCTGGCAATGTATGCCGGAGCCGACTACATAAAGACGTCGACAGGCAAGCTCGAGCCCGCCGCCACACCCGAAGCGGCCTACGTGATGTGCCAGGCCATCAGGGAATACTACGAAGAAACGGGCATACAGATAGGTTTTAAGCCCGCTGGCGGCATCAATTCGGTCATGGATGCACTTATATACTACACCATCGTAAAAGAGCTCCTGGGCGAAAAATGGCTCACCAACCAGTGGTTCCGCCTCGGCACGAGCCGCCTGGCCAACATGCTGCTGAGCGAGATAGTGGGCCAGGAAACAAAATTCTTCTAATCACGGGGTGGGCTGCAGCTGCCGGCAAGGGCACACTGCGGCCGCCGACACCCATGCCGCCCACATGCCCCGGTGCATGAAAACGGCCCGGGCAACGGGTTTGCGGCACGTGCCCCACCCCACAGGCATCCTACGATGAACTGCAAGATAACTCTAAGGACTGAGCTCAGCAGCGACTACCGGGCCACGGAAAACACCGTGCGCGAGGCATTCTGGAATGTCTACGCGCCCGGAGCAGCCGAGCATTACCTGCTGCACTGCCTGCGCAAAAGCTCCGACTACATGCCACGTCTGGCCACGGTGGCTGTATGCGGAGACACGGTGGTGGGCGCCATAGCCTGCGCGGCTGGAAGCATACGCACCGACGCGGGCCGCACGCTTGGTGTGGTCACCGTAGGGCCCTTGGGCGTATTGCCCGACTGGCAGCGCCGCGGCATAGGCCGGATGCTGCTCGACCGCACGGCTGCCTTGGCTGCCATGCAGGGGCACTCGGCCCTGGTGTTGTGCGGCGACCCCGCCTACTACTCGCAGCGGGGCTTTGTCAGCGCTGAGACTTACGGCATACGCACGGCCGACGACATGTTTTTCGACGCGCTGCAATTGCGCGAACTGTCGCCCGGCGCACTGAAAGGCTGCGCCGGCACTTACCACGAGAGCCCGGACTATGCCATCAATGAGGCCGACGTGGCGGCCTTCGACGCGGCTTTCCCGCCGAAGGCTCAGGTTGAAGACACCCCTACCCAACTGAGGTTCAGGCAGATGCTCACCACCATGAGGCCGCGCTGACAGGCTGCGGCAGCAGCCGCCATGCACCTCGACGGGGCTTCCGGCACAGCCGCACCGATGTCACGAAACGTGTGGATAAACAAAAAAGGCGCACTATTTTGTGCGCCTTATTACGAAGTCTACGTATGCCGTGAGTGCATCGCCTATCTCTCTGTCGCCCACCGAGCCGCGTATGAACGCATCACACTGCATGCGCAGCTCGTCCATACGCCTCTGGGCATACTCAATGCCGCCGTTTTTCTTGGTAAAATCCACTAAAACGGCGATTTCATCGGCAGTCACCGTGCCCTCCTTCACCTTGCGGGCCAGGGCAAACATGGCCTCGTCGCCCACGGTGTTCAAGGCATATATCACGGGCAGCGTCAGCTTGCCCTCGGCCATGTCGTTGCCGGTGGGCTTGCCAATGTCGGCCGACTCGAAGTAGTCGAAAATGTCATCGCGTATCTGGAATATCATGCCGAGGTTGCAACCAAACTCCTTAGCCGCCACGATGTCGGCCTCGGCAGCCCCGGCCGAGAGCGCCCCAATGGCGCAGCAAGCCTCGAACAGGGCAGCCGTTTTCTGCCTAATCACCTGATAGTAAACGTCTTCCGAGATGCCTTGGCTGCGTATGTTCGACAGCTGCAGAATCTCGCCACTGGCCAGCGTGCGCCCCAGTTCGGCCAGATACTGCACTATTTGCTTGTTGCCGGTGTATGCCACGTGGAGCAGCGCCGTCGACAGCAGGTAGTCGCCCACAAGCACAGCCACCTTGTTGTTGTAGGTGGCATTGAGAGACGCCTGCCCCCTGCGCTCACCACTCTCGTCGACCACGTCGTCGTGCACGAGGCTGGCGGTGTGCAACAGCTCGAGGCCCACGGCGGCATTGAGCGTAGAGTCGGTCACGGCGCCGTAGTTGCGGGCCATGAGCAGTATGAGCATAGGGCGCATGCGCTTGCCGGTCTTCTGCCTTATATGGGCCAGAGCCTGCGAGAGCATGCCGTCTGTATGCGACAAAGAGTGGTCGAAAAGAGCGTTGAAATCGCCCAAATCACCCTCAATCGGCTTTCTAATCAGCGATAAATAGTCCATCCTCTGAAATTTGATACAAAATTAGTGAAATTATCGGGATATAGGAATTATTTTTGTAATTTTACGCTGAAAAAACCAAAGAAAAATGGATAAACTCTTCCTTTTAGACGCATACGCGCTGATATACCGTTCATATTATGCCTTCATCAAGAGCCCCCGCATCAACTCGAAGGGCCTGAACACGTCGGCAATCATGGGATTTGTCAATACGCTCAACGAAGTTCTGGCCAAAGAGAAGCCCACGCACATAGGCGTGGCCTTCGACCCTGCCGGGCCAACCTTCCGCCATGAGGCCTTCCCCGAGTACAAGGCGCAGCGCGAGGCCACGCCCGAAGACATCAAGAAGGCCGTGCCCATAATAAAAGACATACTCCGGGCGATGAGGATACCCATACTCGAAGCCCCCGGCTATGAGGCCGACGACGTGATAGGCACGCTGGCCACCAAGGCCGCCGAGGCCGGGGTAGACACATACATGCTCACTCCCGACAAAGACTACGCCCAGCTTGTGGGCGACAGGGTGAGCATGTACCGGCCCAGGCACGGCGACGCGGGATACGAGGTGATGGGCCCCAAGGAGGTGGAGGCCAAATACGGACTGTCGGCACCGTCGGAGGTAATCGACCTACTCGGCCTCATGGGCGACACGGCCGACAACATACCGGGCTGCCCCGGCGTCGGCGAGAAGACGGCGGCAAAGCTGATAGCCGAGTTCGGCACTGTGGAGAACCTGCTGGCCAACACCGACAGGCTGAAGGGCGCGCTGAAAAAGAAAGTGGAGGACAACGCCAAGCAAATTGAGTTTTCAAAGTTTCTGGCAACCATCAAGACCGACGTGCCGATAGAGCTCAACCTCGACGAACTGCGCACCGAACAGCCCGACGAGGAAAAACTGCTGAAACTCTACGACGAACTGGAGTTTAAGACGCTCGCAAACCGCATCATTAAAAAAACTGAAAACAAGCAAAAAAACGACAATCAGCAGCTTTCTCTCTTTGAAGAATTTACGCCCGACGGTGAAGAAAGCCCAAAAAACGCCAGCTACGACAGCATTAAAACAGTGGCACACGACTATAAACTCATTGACAATCTGGATGTTATGGTCGCCATTCGTGACTTTTTCATGACAAAAGAAGCCATCAGCCTGGACACGGAAACCACTTCTACGCAAGCCATCGAGGCCGAACTGGTGGGTTTGAGCTTCGCAGTAGAGGAACACAAGGCCTATTATGTGCCCGTGCCGGCCGAACGTGAACAAGCCCAAACAATTGTTAACATATTCAAACCACTATACGAGCACCCGAAAATACTGAAGATAGGGCAAAACATTAAGTACGACCTGGAGGTGCTGGCAGCCTACGGGGTGAAGCTGGCCGGCCCCATGTTCGACACCATGATAGCCCACTACCTCATCCAGCCCGAGCTCAGGCACAACATGGACTTCATGGCCGAGGTCTACCTGCACTACCGCACCATACACATCGACGAACTGATTGGCCCGAAGGGAAAGAAGCAACTGTCGATGCGCGACCTCGCCCCGGAGCAGGTGTATGAGTATGCCGCCGAAGACGCCGACGTGACCCTGATGCTGAAAAACAAGCTCGAGCCCGAGCTGGAACGCATCGGGGCATCGTCGCTTTTTGCCGACATAGAGATGCCGCTGATGCCGGTGCTGGCCTCGATGGAGCTCGGCGGCGTGAGGATAGACACGGAATCGCTGGCCGAAACATCAAACATTCTTACCAAGCGAATGAACGACCTCAAGCTGCGCATACACAGCCTGGCGGGCCGTGAGTTCAACGTGTCGTCGCCAAAGCAGGTGGGCGAGGTGCTCTTCGACGAGATGAAGATAACCGACAAGCCCAAGAAGACCAAGACAGGCCAGTATGTGACGAGCGAAGAGGTGCTGCAGACACTGCGCGGCAAGCACGAGATTGTGGCCGACATATTGGAACACAGGGGTTTGAAAAAACTGCTCGGCACCTACGTCGATGCCCTGCCCAAGCTCATCAACCCCCGCACGGGCCACATACACACGTCGTTCAACCAGACCGTCACGGCCACCGGCCGCCTGTCGTCGAGCGACCCCAACCTGCAGAACATACCCGTCAGGGGCGAAGACGGCAAGGAGATACGCCGCGCCTTTGTGCCGGAGCCAGGCTGTCTGTTTTTTTCAGCAGACTACAGTCAGATAGAACTGCGCGTGATGGCCCACCTGAGCGGCGACGAAAACATGATCGAGGCCTTCCGCGAGGGCCACGACATACATGCTGCCACGGCGGCCAAGATATACAAGGTGGGCATGGACGAGGTGACGCGCGACCAGCGCACCAAGGCCAAGCGGGCCAACTTCGGCATCATCTACGGCATCACCGTGTTCGGACTGGCCGAGCGACTCGACATCAGCCGCGACGAGGCGCGCCAGCTCATCGACGGATACTTCGAGACATTCCCGCGCGTGCGCGACTACATGGAGCAGGCCAAGGAGCAGGCACGCACGCAGGGCTACGTGGAGACGCTGTTCCACCGCCGCCGCTATCTGCCCGACATCAACTCGCGCAACGCCACGGTGCGGGGCTTCGCCGAGCGCAACGCCATCAACGCCCCGATACAGGGCACGGCTGCCGACATAATCAAGGTGGCAATGATACGCATTGCCGAACGCTTTGCCCGCGAGGGGGTGCGCTCGAAGATGATGCTCCAGGTGCACGACGAACTAAACTTCAGCGTGCTGCCCGAAGAGAAAGAGATTGTGGAGCGCATAGTCATAGAGGAGATGCAGGGCGCCTTCGACATGAAAGTGCCACTCGTGGCCGACTGCGGGTGGGGTGCCAACTGGCTCGAGGCCCACTGACCCCGCACGCCGACCGCCGGCAAGCCTGCCGCCCCACCCTGCCGCACGGCATGGCCAAATGGGGCAGACGACATTGCGAAACGTGCCGTATCACACTCTGATACGGCACATTTTGCATTGTAAAACGACCTGTACGCCAAGATGACACGCGCCGCCCAAACGCCACACTGACACAACACGCCACCCCGCCACACCTACATCAGCCCTGCCTGGCGACGCACGCCAGACGACAACCCGGACTGTACCACCGCACCATCGGAAGCCATGGCAGCCTACACACAACCATGTTGCAAAACCACACGACGACAGCGGTGGTTTATATGAGGACACCCGATAAACATAGGGGGCTTAAGCCTACAGGGAGTTAAGGAGCTAAGACAATAGTTTTTCTTGCTATATTTATGGAGTTAAATGAAGTTAGGGGAGTTATGGAGTTAGAGGACAATAGCACAGACTGCCTTACTGCAACACGTTCCCCATGCTCCCAGGGCACCCATGTTTCCAAAACTATTGTCTTAACCCCTTAACTTCCTAACTCCTTGACACCAAAATATATCCTCAACTATTGTCTGTACTCCTGAACTCCTGTACTCCTGAACTCCTAAAAAAAACTCCTTAAAAGCCCCTGAATCTATCTGGTGAGCAGTTTATATCTAAAAAAAACATACACCAAACGCACTCGCCCTACAAGCCTGAAGCGCAACTACGCAGCCTGATGGCGAAGCCTACATAAAGCAGGAAAGGCATTTTCACAATAGCGCCACGCAAAGACAAAAAAAACGGAAACGCATTGCTACAGATGCCAACCGGATGTAAAACACATTGAAAACAATGTGTTTCAAAAACAATAGTTAAGATTGCGAAACAACACCAACCTTCCCTGTATCCATAAAGAAACCAATGCCTTACAGCCATTAGAGCATCAAAGCGACAGCATGCCGCTGCTGTGGCAACTTACCTGCTACCTGCCGTAACCCGCATGGAGCCACGGCGAAACAAAGCACCCGGCAAGATGCCGCAGTGAGAGCACTGCTGTTTTGGGGGCATGGCATAAAAAACAAAACAAAGTTTACACCTGCCAACGACCTTTACACTATGAATTTATATTACAACAATGACTTCAATCCATGGTAAAAAAGCAAGCCCCGCCCCACCCCGCTGCCGCGCCGACGCCCAGACAGCATCAGCCCCGGCCCACAGCAAGCCTACCGCTGACCGCTGCCATGGGGCAGGCGGAGCACATACCAGCAACTGGTGCTGAAGAAATTGCGCACCCACGGCAGGGCCGCCAGCGGGGCGCAGAGGCGGCGCGGGCGCAAGCCGAACTTGGTTTCGTAATGCGGGTTGACCAGCCATAGGCAGCGGTCGGCCACGGCCAGGCCCGCCCGGGCTGCACAGCGCTCAAACGCCTCGACGGTGCAGCGCGTGGACTTGATGGCCATCAGCTCGGCCTCGGTGGCCCGGCTCTCGCCGAAGGCCCGCAGAAGGGCGCGGTAGAGAGCCGCCGGCAGCAGATGGATAAAAGGCAGGTGCGACAACACCGCGCTGCGGGCTATCTGCTGGTGGCCGCCGAAAGGCATCTGCCAGGCCGGAAAGGCCACAAAGGCCACGCCCCCGGGGGCCAGCAGCCGGCCCACGGCGAGCATCAGTCTGTGGCGGTCGGCCACGTGCTCCACCACGTCGTGGGCTATTATCAGGTCGTAGCCCCTACCCTGCGGCTGCAGCCCCGTGGCGTCGGCACACACGAACGAGGCGCTAAGCCCTGTGCCGGCAAAGAAGCGGCGCGCGTCGGCAATGCGCCCGGGGCAGATGTCAACCCCCGTCACGCTGCATCCGCGGCGCGCCCACGGCAGCAGGTTGCCGCCGTCGCCACACCCAATCTCGAGCACCCTCACTCCGGGCCCCGCCCCACTCCACTTGTCGGTATACGGCATGAAATGCCGCCCGGCCGTCAGCGCCAGCTCGTCGAAGTAGAGCCGGCGGTCGTTGTGTCTTGCCTGCATATCTGTCAGAAAAATGTTTGTACACTTACATAGATATGCCATCGGCCGCATTACTGCGCCTCCCGGGCCGCCATTTTCGGCCACCGTCAGTATTTCAGCCTTATGCCCACAGGCCACGACAGTTGCAGCCTCTGCTGCTGCCACAGCGTGGGCGTGCCCCCCGAAGGCAGGTAGTAGGTGGCCCGTGGGGCGAAGAACAGTTCTACGCGGGGCGCAATCTTGTAGCCCACGCCCACTCCGGCGCCCACCGACAGCTGCACCGCGGGGCTGCCCGGCGCGTCGTGGCGGGTGAAGAAGAGACGGTTGTCGATGTTGTAGTCTACAGCCGAAGTGTGCCACACCGGCACGTCCACAGCCACCCCGGCGGTGGCATAGAAACGCAGCGGGCCGCTGCCGGCTATGGTATAGGTGGCGTTGAGCGGAAAGCCTACGTAGAGGGCCTTGTCGCGCCGGGTGATGTTGGTGGTGTCTGAAGAGCCCGTGACGGCCTCAGAGCGCATCAGCGTGAGCCTCAGGCCGGTCTCCAAGGCCCACCGCCCCGACAGCTGCCAACTGGCGGCCAGGCCCACGGCGACAGGCCGGGAATATGTGCGGCGGGTGATGATGGTGCCGCTGTTCATCATGCTTATGCGCATCAGGGCCTCGCGCTCGAGCGGATCCATGCCCTCGGGCGGTGTGTAGGTGACGAAGTGGTTGAGCCCCTCCCAAGTGGAAAGGGCATCCCTGGTGGCCGAACCTATGCCTGTCTCGGTACCCATGCCGGCGGCCGAGGCCAGCAGCCGTGTGGCCATGGCGGCGGCCGACCCGCCCAGCGACAGGGCCGTGCGCCTCGGGGCGGCATGCCCCACCGCCTGCTGTGGGGGCTGCACAGGGCGCGGCTCAAGCGGCCGGGGGGCATCGATGGGCGACCCGGCGGCGGCTATCGGGGCGGGGGCCAACGGCCGCAGCCCCACAGCCACGACCTGGGCGGAGGGCTGTGGCGACCGGGAATGGCGGCCAACGGCGCCACGGCAGGGCGCTCCCTGCCCCACCCTCGCCCCGCAGCCGCCCGGAGGCTGACTGGCAACGGCCCCGGAATGGCGAGCCACCCGGACACCGGCAAAACCCTCCGGACGCCTGGCTGTATCGCGATGGAGCAAAGCCGACACCACAGCCAGCAAGGCCACGACAGCCAACCCGGCCTCGCGCCGCCACCTGTCGACCATCAGGCGGAGCATGGCTCGGGCCCGGGCGAGGTTTGAGGCCGACGACTTGGGCTTGATGCCCACCAGCCGCGATATCTCGTCGTGGCCCAGGCCGTCGAGCATGGCAAGGCGGAACACAAGGCCGTAGGCCCGCGGCAGACGGTCGACCATGGCCAGGAGCACATCGAGCGGCACGTCGGCGGCAGTGCTGTCGCCGCCCTGCTCCACGGCCACGACGGCCTCGGCCCGGCGCCGTCGGCCGGCGTCGGCCACCTGCTTCAGGGCGAGGTTTGCCATGATGCGGGCCATCCACCCGTACAGGCGGTCGGTGCGGCGCAGGCTGTCGAGGCGCGAGAACACGATGATGAAGCCGTCGTGCACCACGTCGCGCGCCGACTCACTGTCGCCGGTGATGCGCCTGCACACCTCGAACATGGCTCCGCTGTAGCGTCGGTATAGCTCGCCCATGGCTCCACGGCGACCGTCGAGGCACGCACCCACCAACTCGGCATCGGTAAGCCGGCACAGTTCTCCCGTGTAATCTGTTTGCCTTTCCATCATTAGTTATGATATATTACCAATGAAAATACTGCGGACAAATTGCATTTTTCTTGATTTTTTTGTTGCAAAACGGCCATGGAGATGCAAGCAGACGCCTGCAGCCAACCCACTGGGCGGACGCCGCCTTTGCCCAAGACGCGGATGGCTGGGCCGCGACAAAACGGAAGGAGGCATGCAGGAAAGGGGGCGAAATGGCTTGGTTGGAATGACGGAAATGCCGCAACAGGCCTTCGCGGCACGACACTCCGCCTGGGCTTGTCGCCCCGACCCTACCTACGCACGATGAGCCGGGCCGGTACGGCCAATTGGTAAACAAAGCATAAACCTGCTAAAAGAACACAAATAAAACATGTGTAACATCATTTTAAACAGCAAATGGGCATAACGTACAAATATTTTCAGTATCTTTGCATAAGATTAGCTGCGCTCGGGCAACTGTGAGCAAGCTCACTTGCCGCTCTCTTGCGCAATCTTTGCATAAGATTAGCTGCGCTCGGGCGACGGCAGGAAATCCGAATCGCAGTAAGGCTGCGGTTATGACATAACATCAAACAAACATCAACAACATTTTAAAACTTACTTATTATGGTAAAAACTTTACGCTTTTCATTATTCGGGCTGCTCATGCTCCTGTGCGGAAGCATCAACGCAGCTGTAGAGAACGTGGACTTCACCACACTGGAAATCACCAAGACGGATGACGGATTCACACTCGAATCAGGCAACTACGCCTTCACGGCAGTGAAAAACAACGGCCAGACGGCACCCACACAGAACGGCTCGTCGAAGGACATACGCCTTTACGCCAAGAACACCATCACCGTAAACAGCACGAATGCAATGCAGAAGATGGTGTTCGCCATATCAAAGCAGGGATTGAAGCGCCAGGCCGAAATCACCCCAAGCGTGGGCACGATGACCTACGACATGGACAACAGCCAGGTGACTTGGACTGCCGACGCCCCCGTGGCCGTGGTTGACTTCACCGTTGGCGACAAGGCCGTATACGGAAGCGACGGCGCAGGCAAGGCCGGACAGTTTGACTTCAACTCCGTGGAGATTACCACCGACGAGGGCGGAGCCGTGGTAGAGGCACCGGCATTCTCGGTTCCGGGCGGCATCTACACCACCCCGCAGACCGTAGCGCTCACCGCAGCAGCCGGTTGCACCATCCACTACACCATCGACGGCACAACCCCGACCACAGAGAGCACCGTTTACACCGAGCCCCTCAACATCAGCGAGAACACAACGGTGAAGGCCGTGGCAGCCGACGCAAAGGGAACACTGAGCGGCGTGGCAACAGAGACATACACCTTCCCGGTGGTTTGCGCTGACATCGCAGCCGTGAAGCAGCAGGAGACCGGCACGCTGGTGGCCCTGACGCTGACCGACGCCCAGGTGGTTTACTACAACTCTTACGAGAACAACGGCAACACCAACAGCGACATCTTCGTGCGCGACGCATCGGGAGCCATCGACATCTACAACATCAAGATTGACGCCAAGGCCGGAAGCATGCTCAACGGCACGCTCGTTTGCACCTACTCACCGTACAATGGCATGCCAGAGTTGATTAGCAACGAGGGCACCGACGCCGCAACAGTGGCCGTTACAGAGGGCAGCGAGCCTGTGGCCAAGAAGGTGACCGTGGCCGACCTCAACGGCGAGACCAACATGTGCGACCTCGTTGAGATAAGCAACGTGAAGCTCTCAGAGGAGGTTTCGGGCAAGTATACCAACTACTACGCCACCGACGAGGACGGCGTGAACAAGATGATGCTGTACGACAAGTTCAAGCTCGGCATCGAGTTCCCGACAGCAGACAACACCAAGACGTACACCATCACCGGCATACTCGGCTCTGCCAAGCTGAGCGGCAGCGAGGTGAAGGAGCTCTTCCCGACCAAGGCCGTGGAGGAGACAGTGAGCGGCATCGGCAGCATCGAGGCCGAGAACGCACAGGAAGCCGTTTACAACCTCAACGGACAGCGCCTGGCCAAGCCCCAGAAGGGCCTGAACATCATCGGAGGCAAGAAGGTGATCGTGAAGTGACACGACACCCCGCAGGCCGCAGGCAGTGCCCGCCATAGCCGGCAACGCCACACAGGCGTTGCGGGGTGGGCCATGCACGAAAACGAAACAGACAACAAAGACAAGGGTGCGCAGCCGAAAGGTTGCGCACCTTTCGTATGCGGGCACACCAGATAAATGCAGGGCTTTTTAGGAGTTAAGACAATAGATTTCATATTCGTGGGAGTTCAGGAGTGCAGGAGTTCAGGAGTACAGACAATTGTTTAGGGTATATTTTTGGGGTCAAGGAGTTAGGAAGTTAAGGGGTTAAGACAATAGATTTCATAGTCTTGGGAGTTCAGGAGTACAGGAGTTCAGGAGTACAGACAATAGTTTAGGATTTATTTTGGGGTCAAGGAGTTAGAGGGGTAAAGGAGTTAAGACAATAGTTTTGGAAACATGGGTGTCCTTGGAGCATGGGGAACGCGTTGCAGGAAGGCAGTCTGTGCTATTGTCATCTAACTCCATATAACTCCCCTAACTTCATTTAACATCATAAGTATAGCAAGAAAAACTATTGTCTTAACTCCTTTACTCCCCCTAACTCCTTAACTCCTAAAAACAACTCCTTAACTCCCTAAAACAACTTCTTAACTCCCAAAGAGCCCCCTGGATTTATCTGGTGAGCCACCCCGATGCGCTTGCCACAAGCCCCGACACCCTGATTGCAACAGCCTGAAGCACAGGCAGATGGAAAGACGTGTCGTCCGGGTGTGCCAAACGGCCCGTTTCGCCCCGCAAAACGGCACATACGGCACTCCCAAACAGCCCCCGGCGCACGCCAGGCCCGCCGCCGAACCTACAGAGACACCACCGACAAGGGCACGCCACAGCCCGGGCAAACAACAAAAAAACACCGACGCCCTTTGTTTTTCAATCCTTTTGGCGTAACTTTGCAGTGAAAGTAAAGGCAAAGAGCCACCACGGCCGCAGAGGCCAAAGGGTGGGGCGGGCTGATTATGAAAAGAAAAAAACATATCGACAATGGCTAAGAAAAACAACGAGCTCACGCCGATGATGAAACAATTCTTCGACCTCAAGGCGAAGCATCCCGACGCAGTGCTGCTCTTCCGCTGCGGCGACTTCTACGAGACCTACTGCGAAGACGCCGTGACGGCATCGCGCATACTCGGCATAACGCTCACCAGGAGGGGCAACGGGGCAGGGGGAAGAACCGAGACAGAGATGGCCGGATTTCCGCACCACGCCCTCGACACCTACCTGCCCAAGCTGGTAAGGGCCGGCAAGCGCGTGGCCATATGCGACCAGCTGGAAGACCCGAAGCTCACAAAGAAGCTCGTGAAGCGTGGCATCACCGAACTGGTGACGCCCGGGGTGGCCATGACCGACAACGTGCTGAACTACAAGGAAAACAACTTCCTGGCCGCCGTGCACTTCGGCAGGGCCGCCTGCGGAGTGGCTTTCCTCGACATATCGACAGGCGAATTCCTAACGGGAGAGGGCACCGCCGACTATGTGGAGAAGCTGCTGGGCAACTTCTCGCCAAAGGAGGTGCTGCACGAGCGGGGCCGCAAGCCAGACTTCGAGCGCCACTTCGGCACAAAGTACTTCACCTTCGAGCTCGACGACTGGGTGTTCACCGAGCAGACGGCACGGCAAAAACTGCTGCGCCACTTCGGCGTGAAAAACCTGAAGGGATTCGGCGTAGACCACATGCACAACGGGGTGGTGGCCAGCGGCGCCATACTGCAATACCTCGAGATGACGCAGCACACACACATAGGCCACATAACGTCGCTGGCGCGCATAGAGGAAGAGCGCTACGTGAGGCTCGACAAGTTTACCGTGCGGAGCCTCGAACTGCTCAACCCCATGCAGGAAGACGGCTCATCGCTGCTCGACGTGATAGACCGCACCGTGTCGCCCATGGGCGGGCGAATGCTCAGGCGGTGGGTGGTGTTCCCCCTGAAAAACGAGAAACCCATACAGGAGCGGCTCGACGTGGTGGAGTATTTCTTCCGGCGGCCCGACTTCCGCGGCTGCGTCGACGAGCAGCTGCACCGCGTGGGCGACCTGGAGCGCATCATATCGAAGGTGGCCGTGGGCCGCGTGTCGCCACGCGAGGTGGCCCAGCTCAAGGTGGCGCTGCAGGCCGTGGCGCCCATCAAGGCCGCCTGCGCAACGGCAGACAACGAGGCGCTGAAGCGGGTGGGCGAACAACTCAACCTGTGCGAGTCGATACGGCAGCGCATAGAGCGCGAGATAACGGCCGACCCGCCACAGCTCGTGGCCAAGGGAGGGGTGATAAACGCCGGCGTGAACGCCGAGCTCGACGAGCTGCGCAACATAGCCTACAGCGGCAAGGACTACCTGATGCGCATACAGGAGCGCGAGACAGAGCTCACGGGAATAGCCAGCCTGAAGATAGGATACAACAACGTGTTCGGCTATTACCTCGAAGTGCGCAACACATACAAGGACAAGGTGCCGGCCGACTGGGTGAGAAAGCAGACGCTGGCCAACGCCGAGAGGTACATAACGCAGGAACTCAAGGAGTATGAAGACAAGATACTCGGGGCCGAAGACAAGATACTGGCACTCGAGGCCAGGCTCTTCGGCGAACTGGTGATGGCCATGCAGGAGTTCATACCGCAGATACAAATCAACGCCAACCTGCTGGCCAGGCTCGACTGCCTGCTCTCCTTCGCCAAGACGGCCGAGGAACACCGCTACGTGCGCCCGCAGGTAGACTCGTCGGACGTGATAGACATCAGGCAGGGGCGCCACCCCGTGATAGAGACACAGCTGCCGCCGGGCGAGAGCTACGTGCCCAACGACATAAGGCTCGACGCCGAGCAGCAGCAGATAATGATAATAACAGGCCCCAACATGGCCGGAAAGTCGGCCCTGCTGCGCCAAACCGCCCTCATAGTGCTGCTGGCCCAGACGGGCTGCTTCGTGCCCGCAGAGAGCGCGAAAATAGGCCTGGTGGACAAGATATTCACCCGCGTGGGGGCCAGCGACAACATATCGCTCGGCGAATCCACCTTCATGGTCGAGATGACCGAGGCCTCAAACATACTCAACAACGTGTCGCCGCGCTCGCTCGTGCTCTTCGACGAACTGGGACGGGGCACGAGCACCTACGACGGCATATCCATAGCGTGGGCCATAGTGGAATACCTGCACGAGCAGCCAAGGGCAAGGGCACGCACGCTCTTTGCCACACACTACCACGAACTGAACGAGATGGAGAAGAACTTCAAGCGCATCAAGAACTACAACGTGAGCGTGAAGGAACAAGACGGCAAGGTGATATTCCTTAGGAAACTGCAGCGCGGCGGCTCGGAGCACTCGTTCGGCATACACGTGGCAGAGATAGCGGGCATGCCCCGCAGCATAGTGAAACGCGCAAACGTGATACTCAAGCAGCTCGAAGCCGACAACGCGCAGGTAGGCTCGGCCGGCAAGCCCATAGCCAACCTGGCCGGCAGCCGCGAGGGCATGCAGCTGAGCTTCTTCCAACTCGACGACCCCGTGCTCTGCCAGGTGCGCGACGAGATACTGGGCCTCGACATCAACAACCTCACCCCGGTAGAGGCACTCAACAAACTCAACGAGATAAAGAAGATTGTAGGGGGAAAGTAGGGTGGAGCAACATTCATAAAAGCATACAAAACATAATGACCAAAGCCAAACCTTTCATAAAATGGGTTGGCGGAAAAAGCCAACTCATCACCCAACTGGAAGCATTGCTCCCGCCCGATTTTGACAGACGGAACGACGTTACCTACATTGAACCGTTTGTTGGCGGGGGAGCCATGCTGTTCAGCATGCTTCAAAGGCATAAAAACATCAGGCAAGCTGTCATCAATGACATAAATCCAGACCTAACCACTTGCTATAAAACTGTACGTGACCAGCCTACGGAACTCATACGTTCACTTGCCACTATTCAAGAGGACTACTATAAAATAGAAGGATATGAGGCAAAAAAAGAATACTACTTGCACATCCGTGACCGTTTCAACGAGAAACCGTCAGACCCAATTGAAAACACTACACTTTTCTTTTTTCTTAACCGCACGTGCTTCAACGGACTTTACAGAGTTAACAAGTCTGGCCGCTTCAATGTTCCATATGGTAGATATGAAAGACCTGTAATATGTGATGCAGAAACAATATATGCCGACAGCAAACTTTTACAAAACGTAATTATCCTAACAGGGGATTTTGAACAAACATTTGATTATATCAATCACGATACGTTTTTCTACTTCGACCCACCTTATAGGCCACTAAGCAATACATCAAGTTTCAATGATTATACGAAAGAAGCCTTTAATGATGACTCTCAAATTCGTCTCAAACTTTTCTGCGATCGCCTTCAAAAATCCAAAGTTCCGTTTATGTTAAGTAATTCCGATTGCTTGGGAAAAAATGGCACAGACTATTTCTTTGATGATTTATTTCAAGACTATAACATACAGAGAGTTTGGGCATGCAGAAGTATAAATGCCAATGGGACAAAACGTGGAAAACTGACAGAAATACTGGTCAGCAATTATTCTCATGGAAATAACACCGTAAATAGCTATTAATATAATCCTAAATAAAAAAACAAATTATGACACCGGCACACACAAAAGAAGAATTTGAGATATTCATGTCTCAATTGAAAGAAACCAACGCAACATTATCTTTTTACTCAGACTTTAAGAAAATATCTAAAAATGTTTATGATATAGCCATCAGTTTAAACATGCTGAACTTTCTTTTAGGAAAAGAAAAACTAAGGGAAGCAGTTGAAGCATTATGGGAAAGAGACCCTAAAGCTTTTGATGTGATGGACATTCTCATCGCTACAAGGAAGAAAGACAACAAAAAATTCTTTGATGAGTATGGCAATTTTCGCCTTGTACATTCATTGTTTGACAGTGTTGACGGAATTATGGAATTTCTCGAAGGCACAGGTCTCGCAAATGTTTTCCGCAATTCAGAAATAAAAGATTTGGTGGATTATGTGTTTGGTGTTGAAACAGGACTTGATACAAACGCCCGAAAGAACAGAAGTGGTAATATTACAGAAGGTTTAGTTGCTAGTATTTTTTCTAAAGCAGGCATAAAATTTAAGTCACAAGTATCATCCAGAAAATTCCAAAAGATTTCAGAAATATTGGGAGCTGACCAGAAAGTATTCGACTTTGTCATATCCACAACAAATAAAACATATCTCATTGAAGTAAATTTCTATAGTGGAGGAGGCTCTAAACTCAATGAAGTAGCACGCTCATATACAGAAGTCGGACCAAAAGTAAATAGCATAGATGGCTTTGAATTTGTTTGGATTACAGACGGAATAGGTTGGAATGGAGCAAAAAACAAATTGGAAGAAGCTTTTTATGCTATACCTAACGTATTTAATCTAACCAGCATAAAAGACTTCATAGCAAAAATAAAAATAGAAAATCAGCCATAAAATGATGCTATCATCTTTTTATAAATCACCCAACCATGATTTCACTTTGTTAAGTGGAGACTGTGTCGAGCTGTTATCTATGTTCAAATTTAAGTTTGATATGATATTCGCAGACCCTCCATACTTCCTTAGCAATAATGGAATAAGTTTTCAAAGCGGAAAGATTGTCAATGTTAACAAAGGGGAATGGGATAAAGGTGGAACATTGGAATCTATACAAAAATTTAATTATAATTGGATAAAATCATGCCGGGAAAAACTAAAAGACAATGGAACTATATGGATTAGCGGTACATACCATAATATTTTTTCGATAGCCACAGCTCTTCAAGAACTTGACTTTAGGATTCTTAACGTTATAACATGGGCAAAGACAAACCCACCTCCAAACATATCATGCCGCTTCTTCACATATAGTACAGAGTTCGTTATATGGGCAAGGAAACATAAAAACAAACCCCATTATTACAACTATGAGCTCATGAAAAATATAAATGGCGGCAAACAAATGACAGATGTATGGAATATGCCAGCCATAGGCCGTTGGGAAAAGTCATGCGGAAAACATCCCACGCAAAAACCGCTGGCCCTTATAACTCGTATAATACTTGCTTCAACAGAGCCCAATGCATGGATTCTTGACCCGTTTGCCGGAAGCAGCACAACAGGCATTGCCGCTTCGCTCACAGGAAGACGATACCTGGGGATAGAAAAAGAGAATGAGTATTTGGAACTAAGCAAGGCAAGAAGGGAAGAGATTGACAACCCGGACTTGCGTGCTAAGTATTGCCGAAAGATAAAAGACATGGCCTTTATCAATTCATGTAAATATGCCGGAGAAGAAGTACCAGACTATGGTGGCTTGCCTTTTTAAAGGCTCTATTTACTTTATAATCCGCCGGAGTGAGCCGGGCCTTGGGGCAGGACGGCTTTATAAACACAGAATGACACACTTTATGAACAGGCGCAATGGGTAGCGTTGAGTTTCAACGCTACCCATTGCGCCTGTGATTGCAACGTTTTTCAAACGTCACGCCCGCTCACTCCAGCTCAATCTTGCAGTCGTCGAGGCTTGTGACGGTGGCCAGGGCGGTGTAGTCTACGCCTGCCGAGCGCAGGTAGTCGCCGCCGTGCTGGAAAGCCTTCTCGATGAGGAAGGCCATTGCCTCAATCTTTGCGCCGGCCTGGGCACACAGGTCGATTACGCCCTTGGCGGCGTTGCCGTTGGCCAGGAAGTCGTCGATGAAGAGCACGCGGTCGGCCGGTGTGAGGAAGTCGGCGCTGATGCAGACGGTGTAGTCGCGGTCTTTGGTAAACGAGTGCACCACGGCCGAGAGCATCCTGTCCATCGTCTTGGGCTGCTTTTTCTTTATGAACACCACCGGGAGCTGCATCAGGTAGCCCGTGAGTATGGCCGGGGCAATGCCGCTGGCCTCTATGGTCACAATCTTGTTGATGGGCCTCCGGCCGAATATCCTGACCATCTCTCGGGCCAGTTCCATCATGAGGTTAGGGTCCATCTGGTGGTTTATGAAGCTGTCAACCTTGAGTATGCCCCCCGGGTAGCATTTTCCATCCTGCAAAATGCGCTGCTTTAGAAGTTCCATTTCTTTACTGTCGTTGTTTGGTTTACGCCTTTCCAGGCTGCCTTGCGAATGGCAAAGGTAAGCAAAATAACCGAGACAGAGCCATGCTCCGGCAGATAAAGTGGCCACGTGCCGGTCTTTTTCGGCCGTCCGCCGGCGCACATGGGCTACCCATGCCCGTCACGCCGCCCTGCCGGGCCTGACGTCGGGCAGGAAGAAAGCTATCACGCCCATCAGCGGCAGCCACGTGCTCACCTTGAATATGTAGTCGATGCTCGTGGCGTCGGCCAGCCATCCGAAGAACGCCGAGCCTATGCCTCCGAGGCCGAACATAAGCCCGAAGAAGATGCCGGCCACCATTCCCACCTTGTCGGGCATCAGGTCGGTGGCGTAGACCACAATGGCCGAGAAGGCCGAAGCAATGACAAGGCCCGACATCACGGCCATGAATATGGTCCAGCCGAGGCCGGTGTAGGGCATGGCCAGGGTGAATGGGGCGGCCCCGAGAATGGAGAACAGTATGACATACTTGCGCCCGTAGCGGTCGCCCATGAAGCCCCCGAGAAGCGTTCCGGCCGCAAACGCCGCGAGATATGCAAACAGGCAGTACTGCGACTGCTGCACGCTGACCCCGAACTTGTCGATGAGATAGAACGTGAAATAGCTCGTCATGCAGGCGTTGAAGAAGTATTTCGAGAATATCATCAGCACGAGTATGCCCATGGCCGCGCGCACCGTGCCCTTAGGCAGCGTGCCCGCGGCTGCCGCCCTCTGCGCCCGCCGGCTCCTGACGGCGGCAATCATGCCCGCATACCAGCGGCCTATGCGCACCAGCAGCGCCACGGCCACCAGGGCGGCCAGCGCAAACCAGCCCACGGCATGCTGCCCGAAGGGTATCACTATCAGCGCCGTGAGCAGCGGGCCTACGGCGCTGCCGCCGTTGCCACCCACCTGGAAGATTGACTGCGCCAGGCTCTTGCGGCCGCCGGAGGCCATTTGCGCCACGCGCGACGCTTCGGGATGGAACACCGACGAGCCGCATCCTATGAGCGCCACCGACAGCAGTATGGGCGCAAAACCCGGTGCGAAGGCCAGCGCCACGAGCCCCAAGAGGGTGAAGCACATGCCCGCCGCGAGCGAATAGGGTTGCGGGTGTCGGTCGGCATACTGCCCGACGAAGGGCTGGAGCACCGACGAGGTTGTCTGGAACACCAGCGTTATGATGCCTATCTGGGCGAAAGTGAATCCATACTTGTCTTTGAGCAACGGGTAGAGGGCCGGTATGACCGACTGTATCATGTCGTTCAGCAGGTGGCACGTGCCTATGGTGAACAGTATTGCATAGGCCGTTCCCTCAGCAGAGCGCTGCCGGCCATTCATTGTTTTTACCAGTCTGTTTGTCATCATTCACTCTTTTCTTGCTTTATCCTGTGCCCGCAGGCGCATTGCTTGCGCGGCCACGCCACCATGCCGCGGGCCTTTGCCGGCCGGCTCTGGGCCGGGCCGCGGGCCGATGGCTGTGGCAAAATTACTAAAAATAATCCATACAAGGACAATGCCACTGCCAAAACAAAGGCCGTGGCAGCGCCAGGCATAAAGTCACGCCGCCGCCTTCAACGCTGCCCGGCGGGCCCGCCGCCGCCATCACCGGCACCGCCGCCCGCTGCGGGCGAGGCATACAGCCGCCTCCTGTATTCCATCGGGGTGAGCCCCGTGGCCCGCTTGAAGGTGTGCGTCAGGTGGCTGTCGTCGGTGAAATCCGTCTTGAGCGTTATCTCACCCACGCGAAGGTCGGTGTGGGCGAGCAGCTCCTCGACGGCCCTCACGCGGCATTGGGCCACATACCGGCTCAGGCTCTCGCCCGTGTGGGCCTTGAAGAACTTGCCGATATAGCTCGCGGCCAGGTTGAACCTGCTGCCAAGGCTGGCGGCCCTGAGCATGTCGGGATTGTCGAGATGAAGCCTTATGAACTGCAGCATGGCCATCATCTTGCTCTCCGAGTCGGCCTGACGCAGCGCCTCGCCGGCCACCTGCCTCGCGCTGCGGGCACAGATGGCCAGCACGCTGTCTATCAGGCACGAGGCTATGCGCTGCGTGCCATACGACGGCGCTGTGCATTCGCTGCCCAGACACTCCATCACCAGGGCCAGGCGGCGGGCATCTGCAGGGCTCACAAGCGCCGACATGTCGGGCGACGGGCAGGCCTCCAGGCTCTCTTTCTCGGCCGCGCTGAGGGCGCGGACTATGTATTGGTCGGACAGCTGCACGTAGATGATGTCGCACATGCCGTCAAGACGGTAGGTGTGGTTGGTGTAAGGCCTAACGAAGAACACCGACCCGCGGCCGAAGTTGCAGCGCCGCCTGCCCGACACAAACTCGCCGCTGCCCGACGCTATGTAGCAAAGCTCGAAGAAAGAGTGCTGGTGCTCGGCAGTGGGAAACCTGTCGTAATGGCGCACCCTCACCTCGAACGGCATGAAAAGGTTTTCTTGTTTCATGGCGCAAAGATACAAAACATAGTCTGATTTATACAACAACAGGCTTTGCATTATGCGTAATTTTGCGCCGTTTTAACTCCAACCGGCTATCAGAGGCCTAAGTGACTCAGTGCTGTTGCGGCGCATACAGGCCGCCGCCTTTGACAGTGGAAGAGCCCGCCACGCCGAGGCAAAGCTCACGTAAAGCTGTCCACAACATGACGCAAGCGCTTGTAAAGCCGCCAAAAGCAACAAAAGCACGGCCACGTCGGGGTAATGAGCGATTTGTGCTTAACAAAGACTAAGTAGTTGTTCAAAATCAATTGCCATCAAATTTTGCGCTATTTCGGAGATGCATGCCAAAGTCCGAAGAGAGAGCGTAGCGGGCTACGCGACCGATGAGACTTTGGTATGCGGCCCGAAAGAGCACACAAGATGGTGGCAAAGATATAGAGGACACCTGCAAGGTCTATTGTATCGGTTAATTTTGAACAGCTACTTACAATATGGAAAGAAACGAACTGAAGGGTCACGGCGCCATGTTCGCCGCCAATTTCATGTGGGGCCTGATGTCGCCCGTCACCAAATTTGTGTTCCTGGGCAGCGCCATCACTCCGGTGCTGCTTGTCAACATCCGCATCATAGGGGCCGCTGCGCTGTTCTGGGCGGCCTCGCTCTTTGCCAAGCCCGAGCACGTAGACCACCACGACCTGCTCCGACTGTTCTTCGCCGCGCTGCTCGGCATAGTGTTCAACCAGGGCGTCTACACCGTTGGGCTGGGCCTCACGTCGCCCGTCGACGCCTCCATCATATCCACGAGCACGCCCATCTTCACCATGGTCATAGCCGCCTTCTACCTCAGGGAGCCCGTCACGGCCAAGAAGGTTACGGGCATCTTCATGGGCGCCGTGGGCGCGCTGATGCTCATCGTGAGCAACGGCGGCTCGGCGACGGCGCAAGACGGCAACGTTTGGGGCGACATTATATGCATAGCGGCCGAGGTGTGCTTCGCGTCATACCTGGTGGTATTCAAGGGCCTCATAAGCCGTTACTCGCCCATAACGCTCATGAAGTGGATGTTCACATACTCGTCGATATGCATCATCCCCTTCTCATACACCGACCTGGCTGCGCTCGAGTGGGGCGGCATGGGCGCCGGCCTGCTGGCAGCCCTGGCCTTCATCGTTGTCGGGGCAACGTTTGTATGCTACCTGCTCTCGCCCGTGGGGCAGAAGCACCTGCGCCCCACGGTGGCCAGCATGTACTGCTATGTGCAGCCCATTGTGGCCACGGGCATAGTGGTGTTCTACTGGGGCACCTCGTCGTTCAACATAGTCAAGGTGATGGCCATAGCCCTCGTGTTTCTCGGGGTGTACGTGGTGACGCAGAGCAAGAGCCGGGCCGAGCTCGAGGCACACGCCGAAAGGATGGCCCAAGGCACAGGTGAAAGCTGACGGCCGCAGGCCCGGCCCGCCCTGCCTGGCATGAAAATAGGTGGCCGCAAAGTGGCCGCTGTCGCGGAATATTATTAATTTTGCAGCCCGAAACAAGGCAACAGTCGTTTTATGGAATCAAAGAAAGACATGCGCCAGGCTTTCGCCTGGCTGCACCTTAGCGTGGTGCTGGCCGGATTCACGGGCCTGTTCGGCAAGCTGATAACGCTCAACGAGGTCGACATAGTATGGTACCGAATGCTCTTCTCGTCGCTCATACTGATGGTGTTTGTGGGCTTTCCGCGGGTGGGGTGGCGCAAGTTTCTGCAGATAGCCGGCTGCGGCACGCTGCTGGGGCTGCACTGGATGCTGTTTTACGGCTCGATAAAGGCCAGCAACATATCCATCGGCGTGGTGTGCATAGCGCTCATGAGCTTCTTCACGGCCATCTTCGAGCCGGCCATCTTCCGCCGCCGCGTGTCGTGGGCCGAGCTGGCCCTGTCGCTCATCACGGTGGGAGGGCTGCTTTGCATCTTCTCGTTCGACACGCGCTACCGCTACGGCATCATGATTGGGGTGGCCTCGGCGGCCATGTGCTCGCTCTATGCCATACTCAACAAGAAAGTGGGCCAGGGGGTGAAGTCGCGCACCATGCTCATGTACCAGATGTGCGGCGGACTGGTGGGGACCACGGCCGTCATACCCGTTTACCTCATGGCATTCCCCGCCGAGGGCCCTGTGGCGGTAGTGCCCGAGGGCGGCAACCTGTGGTGGATGCTCTGCCACGCGCTGTTCTGCACCGTGGGGCTTTACCTTCTGCAGATAATGGCCCTCAAACGGCTGTCGGCCTTCACCGTCAACCTTACCTACAACCTTGAGCCTTGCTACACCATCATCATTGCCTTTGTGGTTTTCGGCGAGTCCAAGGAGCTCAACGCATCGTTCTACGCGGGCATTGCCATGGTGGTGCTCAGCGTGGTGCTGCAGACCATGCGCGCCGCCAGGCGCCGCGGCCAGACGGCGGGGTAGGGGCGCAACGGGCCCCAAGGCGGCCTGCACGCCGCTGCCGGGGCAAGGCTGCCCACTGCTCACAAACCGGCACCGCCCTCCTGGCGGCTGTAAAGGCGCGAGCGGAGCCACCGCCTCACGGGCTGGTCGTAGAGCCGGCTCGTGGCGTATGCCGTCATCAGGGCCATCGCAAACACGCACAACGAGACAAAGGCATGTGTGGAGGCTGGCCCGTCGGGATGGTTGGCTATCCACTGCTTGTGGAGCATGGCGTAGGGATAGTGGGTGAGATAGAGAGGGTAAGACAGTTCGCCGATAATGCGGCAGACAGCCGTCGACCTACTGCCGTCGACGCTGCTGCCTGCCACGGCGGCCACGATGAGCGGGAATACAACCAGAATGGCGGCAGCATCAAACAGCCCGTTGAGCCACGGGGCACCGCCGCCGCCCAGCCGCGGCACCGCCGTGAGGACAGCCAGGGCGAGCGAGCACCACCAGAAACCGCCACGCAGGCGCACCCTGCAGCCGAGGCGCGAGAGCAGCAGCCCGCACAGGAAGGGCGTGAGCAGACGGGTGAGCCCCACCTGCAGATGCTCGGCACTGAGCCCCCAGCCGCCAATGACGGTGTGGCGCATCACCTCGGCGCGCGTGGCAAGAAACCCGAACACGTCGACCTGCAGGCATAGAAGCACGGTGAAAACTCCGCAAACGGCCGCCAGCAGCGCCAAGACAGACTTTGGCAACATGCGCAACACCAGCGCATAGAGTATGTTGGCCACATATTCCCACTGCAACGACCATATAGGGTTGTTCATAGGGTTGGTCTCTCCCCAGCCGCGCACGTCGAGCGACTTCGGTATGGGTATCATGGTAAACGACCAAAGCATGGCCAGCAGCACCACCCACCACTCTGCAGTGGCCACATTGGGAAACTCGGGGCACTCTTGGAAATAGAGCATCAGGGTGCCGAAGAACGTGCCGAACACCACCATGGGGTGCAGCCTGACAAGCCTGCGCTTGAAGAAGGCCCACACGGACATGCGGTCCCAGCGGTCGTCGTAGGCGTAGCCGATGACGAACCCGGAGAGTATGAAGAAGAAATCAACCGTCAGGTAACCGTGGTTCAGCGGGTGGGCGGCGCCCAGACCGAAGTAGTTTTCCAATATATGGTAGGCCACCACAAGCACGGCGGCCACCCCGCGCAGCCCGTCGAGAATCTCGTAGCGGGGCTTCGATGACAAATATACGCTCTTGTTCATTGCTTTTGACGTTTAGTAAGATTGGCGCTGCAAAGTTAACGGGCGCAGTTGTAAGTAGGTGTTCAAAATTAATTGCCATCAAATTGTGCGCTATTTCGGAGATGCATGCCAAAGTCCGAAGAGAGAGCGTAGCGGGCTACGCGACCGATGAGACTTTGGTATGCGGCCCGAAAGAACACACAAGATGGTGGCAAAGATATGGAGGACACCTGCAAGGTCTATTGTATCGGTTAATTTTGAACAGCTACTTACTGTATTTGCCCTATCGTTTTTAATTATTGCCATATATTTGCTTGCCTTTCACGCTATAATACTTATCTTTACACATCACATGAAAGAGTTCGGCTTCATACACATGGCTGTGCGCCCCGACGAGCAGATAGGGCTGCACGAACACCCCGAGTGGGAAATATCCTACGTGGTGCGCGGCAGCGGCATGCGCACCATGGGCACGGTGTGCGAATCGTTCGGCCCCGGCGAGGTGGTGATGGTGCAACCCGACATGCCCCACTGCTGGGCCTTCGACAGCAGCTACAGCGAGATAGAGTGCATGAGCCTGTTTTTCAGCAACAGTCTGCTTGAGCGCATATCGGGCCTGTCCGACGGCATGGCCGAGGTGGTGAGGCTGGCCACCGGCACCCCCGACACGGTGGCATTCGGCGGCAGGGCGCTCGCCACGCTGTCGGCGCTGATGGCGCAAATGGCGCAGATGGCCGACGCGCAGTGCATGGTGGCCTTCCAGCAGATGCTCTTAGCCATTGCCGGCAACGACGGCAAGAGAAGCGTGGGCAGGATGGCCGACGACGTGGAACAGCGCCTGGGCCGCATCAGGGTCTACATAAACTGCAACTAAGTAGGTGTTCAAAATTAATTGCCATCAAATTGTGCGCTATTTCGGAGATGCATGCCAAAGTCCGAAGAGAGAGCGTAGCGGGCTACGCGACCGATGAGACTTTGGTATGCAGCCCGAAAGAGCACGCAAGATGGTGGCAAAGATGCAGAGTACACCTGCAAGGTCTGTCGTCTCGGTTAATTTTGAACAGCTACTTACACCTATATTATATATATCGATGATAATAGTCTGTTGCGTCAGGCCGTCAAAGCCATCCGCGCCATCTCCCCCGTGGCCGCCCAGCCTGTGCCTTGCCCGCGGCTTTGCCCCGGCGCGGGCGCTGCTCCCCGGTCGTGGCCCATGGCCGGCCTGCGCTGCCGTGGCTCGTGCGCGTTTTGCCCCGGCCCTCAGCCTGTAGCCGGTTTGTGCCGCCCTCTTTCGCAAAACAGAGGCGGCAGGCCTGCCGCCACGCTGCCGTTGGTGGCGGTTGGCGGCCCGTCGGGGCAGCCAAATTAGTGTTGTCGATACATTTCTTGCCTTAAATTCCCGTTTCGTCCTTATTGTTTCATAATTCTAAGAGACGGACATGTTTTCACCATCCAGCCCCTTTTGCTCCGCTACGGCAGTAGGGTGGCGCAGGCACTTACGGCATATAACGCTTTGTATTGCAGCATTATACGCTAATTATTCACTGAAAATGCGCTCTTCCCGCCATGTTTTTGCCGAACTTAACGGCCTCTGATATATTATGGGATATGTTTAGCAATCTTTTACGGATAATGATGTTTTTTAAAAGAAAGTTTGTTTCGTCGTGAAAATTAGCCTATCTTTGCCGTTGCAAATGCTGAGATTAAGACCGTATTAGCTGGTTTCTAAGGGAAAGATTAAAATTCAAAGCATTAAGTGAATCCGTCTCTTCCAACAGGGCGGATGGATATTTAGCCTTCCGGCTAAGGCCGCAGGCTCTGGTTTCTTGGCTTGCGCCATTGGATATGAATATACTATTTGGAATATAAAATAAGAGGATAATAACAAAGCTTTTATGAAGAAACGATTGGCGTCATTGGTACTGTGCGGCCTGTTGGGCTACATGTCATCGCCTGCGCAGAACGTGGCACTGAAGACCAACCTGATGTATTTGGCCACGGCCACGCCCAACCTCGGCGTTGAGGCGTCGGTGGGCAGGAAGCACACCGTGCAGCTCTTCTACGGCCTCCACCCCTGGAAGTCGGCCTCGGGGCGCAGCCTGCGCCACTGGGTGCTGCAGCCCGAATACCGCTATTGGTTCTGCGAGAGCTTCAACGGGTGGTTCGTGGGTGCCCATCTCATGGGCGGCGAGTTCAATGTCTCCGACTTCGACATGCCGTTCGGCCTTTTCGACGGGCTCAAGACCCACCGCTACGACGGGTGGTTTGCCGGGGGAGGACTCACGCTGGGCTATCAGTGGATGCTGTCGCGACACTGGAACTTCGAGGCTTCTGTCGGCGTTGGCTACGACTACATCAAGTATGGAAAGTATGAATGTGGCCGGTGTGGCGAGAAACTGCAGTCGTCGCATACCAACTACTTCGGCCCGACGAAGGCTGCGCTCAGTTTCATGTACATATTTTAATGCTTCATAAACCACAAGACGTATGCACACTTTCACACATTATATAATATGCTGCGCCATGGCGCTGTCGCTCGGGCAGGCTGCCCGGGCGCACAGCGAGGCGCAAAGGCTGGCCGCCGGACAGGTGCGCGTGGAGAATGTAAACGTAAGCAACGCCGGCGGAAGGCTTGTGGTGGGCCTCGAGCTCAACCTCGACTCGCTCCGGCTGCCCGCAAGCATGCAGTTTGTGTTCACGCCAGTGGTCAGGGGGCGCACCCAGACCAGGCGGATGCCGCAGATAGTGGTAAACGGGCGCAGGGCCGACATCGCCTTCAGGCGAGGGGCAAGCAAGCGCTTCGAAGCCGACGTCACGGCTGTAAGGCGAAAGAACAACACGCCGCAGACGGTGACTTACTCGGCGGTGCTGCCCTACGAACAGTGGATGGACAACTCAGACGTCGTGGTCAACGAAGACCTCTGCGGATGCGGCGACTTCATCGACAACCACGAGGTGCCACTGAAAAAGCTCAGGAAGCCTTTCATGCCATACCTCAGGCCGGCAGCCGAGGCACGCAAAGACCGCTCCGTGCAGGGCAGGGCTTACATAGAGTTCCCTGTCAACAAGACCACGCTCTACCCCGAATACCGCAACAACCCCGCCGAACTGGCCAAGATAGTAGAGACCATCAGTGTGGTGAAGGAAGACAAGAACACCAAGATATCGGGCATCGTCATCCACGGATTCGCCTCGCCCGAGTCGCCATACGACCACAACGCATGGCTCGCCGAACACAGGGCTGCCACACTGAAAGACCACGTCAGGAAGATGCTTGACATAGACAACTCGCTGTTCCGGGTGGGCTACACAGCCGAAGACTGGAAGGGGCTGCGCGAATATGTGGCCGCCAGCTCGCTGCCACACCGCGACGAGATTCTGCAGGTGGTCGACGACAGCCGGCTCGACCCCGACACGAGGGAGTGGCGCATCAAGCTGAGGTGGCCGGACGACTACCGCGTCATGCTCGACGAATGCTACCCGACGCTGCGCCACTCTGACTATGTGGTGGACTACACCGTCAAGGCGTTCTCCGTAGACGAGACGCGCGAGGTGATGAAGACCAATCCCAAGCTGCTGTCGCTCGAAGAGATGTTCTTGCTGGCGCAGACCTACGAGCCAGGCTCCGGCGAGTTTAACCAGGTGATGGAGACGGCCGTGCGCCTGTTCCCTGCCGACCCGACCGCCAACATCAACGCCGCACTCGCCAGGATGGCTTCGGGCGACATCGACGCGGCAGCCGACTGCCTCGACAAGGCCGGCAACACGCCAAGGGCCATCCACGCACGTGGGGTCATGGCACTGCTCAAGGGCGACAGCAACATGGCTCTCAGGCTGTTCCGCGAAGCGCTCGCCGCAGGCGACGCCGACGCGCAACGCAACATAGACATACTGGAACTGTGACAAGAGGGCTTTGACCCGGCAGTGACGCCACCACCCCGACATGGCTCTGCGGGATGGGGACGGCAGGCCGCAAGGGCCGATGCCATGGTACTAAAAGAGATAAACAAGACCAAATTAACAAACAATTATCAAAGAAAATCATGAAGAATCTGAAAATTTTCTCAATCGCATTGGCAGCGCTGATGCTTGGGGCCTGCTCTAACGACGAGGTCGTTCAGGATGGGGGCAGTGACCCGGTGTGGAACTCGGATGGCAAGGGCTATGTGAGCTTCTCTATACAATTGCCTACACAACCCAACACCCGCGCATGGGACGACGGTAGCCACTTCGACGACGGTACGCCGTCTGAGTATAAGGTGGAGAACGCCACGCTCATCTTGTTTACTGGTGCAGATGGAGTAGAGAAGGTGCACAGCGCCTATGAGTTGCATCCGAATTTCTCGCCAAAAGGCTCTGCTACCGACCAGATTACTACGACGGCAAAGATTACGCAGGAAATCAACAAGATTGATAAAACGACGCCAATCAAGGCTCTCGTGGTGCTCAACCACAACGATTTGTTCAAAGTCGCCGATGGTGGAGACCTCCAGGTGTCGGGTGTATCATATGTAGGCAAGACTCTTGAAGATCTAAATCAGGGTCTGAAGGCGTTAAAAACAGACTTCAGCTGGCACAAGGCTGGCCTGCTCATGTCTAATGCTGTGATGGCCGACAAGCAGGGCGGCACTGTAGCCCCGTCGGATGCAAAGATTGTTGGCCCGCTCGTGACCATCGACGGGGATAAAATTCGCCCCACACGTGCTGAGGCCGACGCCAACCCAGCTGCCACTATCTATGTTGAGCGCGCCGAGGCCAAGGTGACGGTCAACTCAGGCAATATCAACGAAACAACAGTTTCGAAGATGCCTTTTGAGATAGTTGGATGGGTTCTCGATAACACAAGCAAGAAGAACTACCTCACACGACAGACCATTGGCTTCGATAATTGGAAGAGTTATACTTCTGAACTTCTTGCCGGTGGAGCTAAAGACTATCGCATGGTGGGCAACAATGCCATAGCAGACGGCCTTTACAGACTGTATTGGGCTGTCGACCCCAACTATGCCAACATTAGCTCTGATCTTTCAACGGAGTATAGCACAGTTGGCGGGGCTACCGCCACCATCGCCAACGGCGCTATGCTGAAAGCCGACGGTGTGGCTCCCGGCTACTGCTTTGAGAACACCACCGACCTCGCACGCATGACCGAGCAAAACCTTACACGCGTCATCGTAAAGGCTAAGTTCAATAATGGCAATCCCTTCTACATCATCGACGGCAATGCCGAGAACACAAGCTCGTTCATGAATGAAGTTGCTGTGAAGAAAGAGGTGATGGCCCGCATGTTCACCAACCCTGAATTTGCCGCGTGGGCAAAGGCTAATGTTGCGAATGGCAATACTTTGAAGTCTGACGAGGATTTCGTAGTGGAACTGACCGAGGAGGCTGCCGGTGTTCGCAAGGTTAAGTCCATCGCTCTCAATGCCGCAGGCACGAAGAAGATGAAAGAGGGAGCTGAAGCAATGCCAAACAATGCAGTAACAACAGCCAACAAGCTTATCTCTCTGTCTTACTATGCCGACGGCATGGCTTACTATCCCGTTTACATCGCACACTTCGGTCAGGGCCAGACCCCGTGGTCTGAATCCGACTACGATGATGCAACGATTTATGGCGCAGATAGCGACGCCCGCTATCTTGGCCGCTATGGCGTGGTGCGCAACAACTGGTATGACATCAGCGTGACATCAATCAAGGCTCTCGGCTCTCCCAACGTGACTGAGGTGACGAATGAGCCTGTCGACAAGAAGGAGTCTTACATCTCAGTGAAGATCAACGTGCTCTCTTGGGCAAAGCGCACTCAGTCTGTCGATCTCTGATAGGCCGATACCAACGTAAGCATTTAGATATCAAACCACACGAAAATCCGGGGCGGCAACGCCGCCGCCCCGGATTTTAAAACCTCCGACGGGCGTCTGCCCATTTCGAAACAATAGCTGCTTAGGCCCTAAGCGACGGCGAAGCAGGCAAATAACGGCATCGCCATGCCATGGCATGCCACAAATGAAAGGAAACAACACTCCCGGCCGCGAGGGGAGACAACAGTTCTTGCGGGACACCCCAACGGGTGATTGACATGGAAAGGAGATGGGGCCTCGGCCGCAGATGCACCGCCAGGCAACCGTTGCCCGGCGATATTGCGTTGCCGGGGGCTGCAATGCCAGCCCGGAGCAGGCACGGCCCGCCTTGACATCATTAGCGCGATAAAACAAAAAAACGATATAAATTATGAAACATCTGACGAAGATACTCATGGCGTGGCTGCTGTGGCCGCTGCTGTCTGCCGCTGTCTTGTCGTCATGCAGCATGATGCACGAAGACCGCGACGACTGCCCTACAGGCCTGTACCTAAGTTTCAGGTACAACTACAACCTGGAGCGCGCCGATATGTTCGGCGACCATGTGGGTGCGGTAGACGTCTATGTGTTCGACGCCGATGGACACTATGTCACCACTCTGGCCGATGCCAACCGCGGGCCGCTGCGCCCGCTCGCGGCGCCGGGCTATGCCATGCACGCCAACCTCGCCCCGGGCAAGTACAAGTTCATCGTGCTGGCCGGGCAAGACGACTACGACGCCCAGCTGGCACGGGGCCGCGACCATTTCATTCGCAGCGAGCTTGCACCCGGCGACCCCATGCAGGCGCTCAGCGTGAGGCTGCAGACGGTGGGCAACGGCGAGGCGCTGCTGCGTGTAGACAACCACGGCCTGCCGCTCGACACGCTGTGGCACGGCATGGAGACTACGCCGGTGGAGGTGTTTGCGGGGCGGCCCACTTACCACACGATACCACTCGTGCGCGACACGAAGAAGATTAACGTGACGCTGAGGGAGCTCGACAACCCTGCAACCATGGACGTGGCAAACTACGACATGGCCATCATCGACCACAACGCGACGCTCAGATGGGACAACTCCGTCGACGAGTCGCAGGCCGTGGTCTACACCCCGCACGCCACATGGAACACCAACGACCGCACAGGGGCTACAGACGCCAACAACGACCCCGTCGGGGGAGTAGGGCGGATGGCGCACGCCGACTTCATGACGTCGCGCATCATCATACACGACAACCCCGCCGACGACGGCGTGCTCACCATCAAGAACCGCACCACGGGAATGGAGGTGGTCAGGGTCAACCTGCCCGACATACTGTCAAGGCTGCGCAACGCCGAGGAGATTCACCGCTACTCGGCGCAAGAGTTCCTCGACCGTGGCTACGACTACCAGCTCGACTTCTACATCAAGGGCGACAGGCTGGCCTATGTCAACATCAGCATCAGCATACTCGGATGGAGCAAGCGCATTCAGTTCGAAGACCTCTGACGGTGGTGTGCGGCCTATGGTGCATCATACTAAAAACGTGAAACAAAGTGGAAGTGGCTGCAATAGCGCAGCCTGACGGGCCTGCAAGGCAGGCGGGGCCCGGCCCGGAAGCCACCGCACGGTGGCCTGTGCCCGGGTCGTATGCCCGCGGGGGGCTGTCAGCCCCGGCGATGCCGCGGCCCAGAAATACCTTCATAATATGCAAACGACAGCAAAAAACAAATACTTGAAGTGCGCGATGGCCTCGCTTGCCGTGGCCCTGGCGCTCGTCGGATGCTCCGGCGCCGACGAGCCCGGAGGCGATGTCGGCGGCGAGGGCCTGTCGTACGTCAGGCTGCACCTCACCATGACGGCCGCCCCCGCCACCCGTGCCAACCCCACGGGGGGCGAGCTCGGCGACGGCATGGAGGCGGGGCAGGACTACGAGAATGCCGTCGGCTCGGCCGTGGCCTTCTTCTTCACAGGCTCGCAAGGGGTCAACAGCCCCGCTGCCACGCCCATACAAGCCGTGGCGCTCTTCTCTTCTTTCCAGCCGTCGGCCCCCGATGCAACGCTGGCCAGCGGCGTCGACCGCTCATATACGTCGGCCCCCATGCTGGTAAATGTGGGCGGTGGCGACTACAACGTGATCGTTGTGGCCAACCCCGGCTCTGTGCAGTGGTGGCAAGACGCCGCCAACCGCACCCTCGGGGCCGTGCGCGACCATATTTACAAGGAGGCGTGGAAGGCTTCGGCGGGCACATACTCCGACTTCGTGATGACCTCGGCAGCCGACGCCTCGGCCAACCTGGCGTCGGCCACTGAAGAAAATCCCGCCGAAGTCACGGTGGGGCTCGAGCGCATGGCCGCCCGCATCGACTACAGGGCAAAGGCCACCTACGACGTGTCCGACCCGGCCTACACCGGCGCCACGGTCGAGATAATGGGCGCCACCATAGTCAACTCGCTCACGGCAGGCAGCTACCTGCTCAAGAGGGTGGCCGCCGAGCCCGACGCCGAGGGCGCCGTGGTGCTCGGCGACGAGACGGCCACGGCCACAGGCGTGCCCACCAACTACGTCATCGACCCCTGGACGGCCGGCAAGTCGGCCGACAACGCCACATTCACCATCGACGGCGAAGGCGGAAAACCGGCCTCGGCGCTCTACGCCATGTGGTTCGGGCAGCAAGACAACCACTCGCTCCAAGACCTTACCGAGCTCGACAAGACATCGAAGTGGGCCTCGATAACACCGCCGGGCACCGACATCGGCGGGTGGAAGCGGGTGGGCTACACGCTCGAAAACACCGCATGGCCCAATGTGTCGGCACCTTATTACCATACGGGAGTGGTGTTCAGGGCACTGTTCAAGCCCAAGGGGCTGCCGAACTATGCCGACGGGCGCACCTTCTTCAGGCTCCGCAGCAATCTCTACGCTTCGATGGAAGACATGATGTCGGCCCTCTACGGGGCGGACTTCGCGCGTTTCGACGCGAGCATCGACGCCTGCAAGTCGTGGGACGACGTGGCGGACTTCGCCCGGCAAGGCCTGCTCGACGACGACCCCTCGGGCTACAGGGCCTACCTCGAGGCAGCCGCTGCTAAGGCAGGGCCTTTCGACGACGCGGCCAAGGCGGCGCTCAAGTGGCGGGCCTACATGCTCGCCGAATGCGGCTACTCGGCATCCACCGATGCCGACGGCACGTGGCGCGTGAGCATCGACAACGGCGGCAAGTCGACACGCAACGTGCTCAAGCCCTACGGCGTGCGCACTTACCTAGACTCGCAGTGCTATTACACATGGTGGGTGCGCCACGGCAACGACTCCGACGACGACAACGAGGCGCCCATGGAGCACGCCATCGTGCGAAACAACATCTATAAGCTCAGCGTTGAAAGCATCACGTCGATTGGTGGCGACATCCCCCCGGGCGACAAGACATTCAATGTCAGCGTCTACGTAAACGACTGGCTGGTGCTGCCAACCGAGAAGATAATGATGTAGCGGCGTGGGGGCTGCCACAGTGGAAGGGCCCCCCGAGCCGGCGCCATCAATCCAACAACGATACAACGAACAACCCTTATGTACAGAAAAAAGCATGTCATAGATACCGCTGTCATTCATTTGATATGGTTGCTTGCCATCATGGCGGCATCGTGCTCGGCCATAACCGACGACGTGCCCGCACAGGATGACGCGACGCTGCGGCTGAACATCGTGTCGCGCGACGAGGGGCGCCTCGACACGAGGGCCGTCACCGAAGCCGGCAACAGCCACGAGTTCATCCACCGGCTGTGCGTTCTGATTGTAGCCCCCGACGGCACCGTGGTTAAAAAGCTGCTGCCCAACCTCGACGTGGTTGCCCTCGCGCAGCAAGGCAACCTGCGCCGCTGGGCGTCGGACGACTTCACCATCACGCTCGGCGCATACGATGTGTACGCCTTCGCAAACATCGACACATACTACGACGGCCTGTGGGGCAGCCTCACCGGGCTTGCCGAGGGCGACAACATATCGGGCATCAGCCCCTCGCTGCGCTCCATCGTGCTCGCCGACCCGGCCTCGAAGATAGACCTTGTAGACTATTTCATACCCATGAGCGCCTATGCCCGCGTCAATGTAACCAAGTCGACGTCGGCCATCTCGATAGGCCTCGACAGGCTGGTGAGCAAGGTGCGCATGACAATACGCGGCAAGGCGGGCACCACCGTCACGGCCTTGAGTTTCGCAGGCTATGCCGACCGCGTGGGCCTCTTTGCCGACACGCCGCTCGGCGACGTCAAGACCATGGAGTCGAATGTGGTGGGCGTGTCGCCCAAGACGGTGCAGATAGGCAAAAAAGACAGCGTGTCGATAGCCGACTTCTACGTCAACTCATCGCCCGCAGGGCGCCCCTACAGCGTCAGCGTGGCCACCAACGAGCACGGCGGCGTGGTCTACATGGCCACCACGGCCCGCACCGAGCTGCCGCGCAACAGCATTTATCCTCTCATACTGCAGCTCAACGACTACGGACTCGACCTCGAGGCCGAGGTGTGGGTGTCGCCCATAGGCTCGCTGCCGGTGCCGGTGGTGGCCGACTTCGACGCCGCCGACACTTACAGCATAAGCATACCCGAGGGTGCCCAGTTCCGTTTTACCGTCAGGGGCATCTCGGCCGGCGGCACCACGGTGCCGGCGTCGCGGTGCGTGTGGAGCTTCGACGCCGCTGCCGTCAGCGGTGTGGCCTTCGACGGCTATGCCCCCGGCGCGGCTGTGGTGAAGGGTCGGGTGACTGCCCAGGCCGGCCTTACCATACCGCTGGCCGTGACTTCGCAGTGGCGGCAGGGCAATGTAGACTACAACCGTGGCTACACCGTGAGGGTTACCACGACCGATTTGTCGGAAGCCACCTTCAAGAACGTGGCGCAAGGCAGTCCGCTCAACGTGGAACGGCTGGTAGAGCTGAACACCGAGATGCTGAATCTGTTTAAGTGATTCAACAACAATGGCATTACACATCAACATAGGCATTACAATCAGATGAGAACAACGATTTTTGGATATAGCAAGAATGCATATTTCAGGGCACGGGCCGCAGCCATGGCGTTGCTGCTGATGAGTCTGCCGGCCGCTGCGGCCGGGGCTTCGGCGCTGCCGGCGGGGCACGCCCATACCGGCGATTCCGAGGCTTGGCAGGGCGCGGCCGTGGGCGGCTTCCATGCCGATGAGGGCCGCGATGGCCATGGCTCGCTTTCTGTTTATGGCCGCAGCCCGGTGGCCGTCCCCACATCGCTAACATCGCCCGTGCGCCCCGCGCCCGCTGATGTTCCGCTGCCCGGCGACATCGACGCTGTGCCGGCCGACACCATCAACGGCCGCCCTGTGTACCACAGCGTGTTTTACAAGCTGCACCCCCAGCAGATATGGAGAGGAGAAGAAGGCGAAGTGTCAAGCAATGACATCTTTTATCCGCTTGAAAGGAAGAGGGTGAACGGCACACGTATAAAAAAAACTAATCCCTTAAAGGACAAGGGCATGTTTGCCTTCCTTAATAGCCTCATGGCGCCGGGAACGCGCCATATTTTCCATCATTCTAATAGCAAAATTGGCGATGGTGTAAACTTGCGTTTTCAGCTTTTCGGGTTAGACTCGCTCAGATATGCCGACGGCACACTGGCCGAAGTGCGTTTTGTGCCATTGGCCTCCGAGACAAGGGTATATACTTCAAGCGGTAAGAAATGTCCGAGTATAGGCCACTCAAAAGAAGATTCTACTTGCCTGGAATTGGTTTGCCGTGACGTCAGGGCAATGGAATTTTCTGCCTATGCGGCCTCTGTGGTAGGCAAGGATGGCGAGCCGATAGACATGACAGACAAGAAAAATGGTAGCAATTGGAGTTTTACAAACCCAGCGAGCGGCATCAATATCGAGGTAAAAGACATAGACTGCGCAGCCGACCATTCGTATGTCCGCGCCCAGATAGGGTTTACCTGGATGGGCCAGCTAAGCCAAGTGGCGTCGGTATTTGCGCCCAACAACGACGAGGTGCGCTTTTTATACCTTGTGTTAGACAAGAACAAGTTCTTTGCAGAATACCAAAAATATCTCAGGGCACACTTGTATGACGACGACGCCATGCGTCAGGCAAAGTATCACGCCCTGCGCCTGTCTATCTCGGATGTGGGCAAGCGCACCCTGGGCGCCAGGATTAGGGGTTACAGCCTTTACGAAGAAAACCCGGAGTATGGCATCGACGACAACCACTATTTACTTTCCGACAACAAAGATCCCGCCACCGGCGTGGAGTATTTCTACAGAGACGGCCCCATGGACTCTGTCTTGTATTTTGAAGACTATGCAAACAGAAAATTATACCAGGGCTCTGTCAAAGGCGACATCCATTTCAAGGTTCCGTCCGGTAAGCAATATATAGTCTGCATGGCCCCTTTCTCGCCCGACTCTGTGATAACCGGCGACCTGCTCCAGATAGCCTCCGACCAGCTGTTGGCCCATTCCATGACCGACAGGATATTCTTCGTGCCGAGGCAGACGCTGATAAGGGCCAATGGCGAATTGATTGACGAGGGCGTTGACTATTGTGCCGGCGTCACCCGGTATGTTTCAGCCCAGGTTCGTGTGCCGCGCGACAAAGACGGCCATCGAACCTACGAGGTGATAAACCAAGGCGTGTTTTACGACTGGTTTCTTGGCGACCAGATGGTATTTTCGGTCACCGACAACCGCTTTGGCGGCGTGTCGCTGCAGCAGGCACTGCTCGATTTCCGAGCGGTATATCCCGACGCAACAGAGCTGAGCGCCACGGCCACGCCATGGAGCGACGGCGAGCTGACCACACCCGCCGGCGACATGGCCACATTCACGCGCGACGAGTTTGACATAATAAACCACTACCTCAACCAGCCTCGCGACGAAGGCGGGATGAGCCAGCTGGTGCTGCGCCGCCGCGGGCTCGACGTGACGCTGCGCCTTGGCGTCAACAAGTTTGTGGTTGCGCCCATACACAAGCCCAACCCGCCGTCGGGCTCGCCCATCTCCGTGACCGACTGGGACCGCATCTGCTGGAACCCGGTGCCGTTTTCAATCACGACCGACGGCAACGCCCCGTCGTTGCAACCCGGCTCCGAGCTCGTTGAATATCCATACCCCGACTTCAACCCCGCCCTGCGCATCAACCTGTCACAGTTGAAGCAGGCCCAGGGCAACAGGATGCGCGTAATGGTGCGCAATGCCGGCCTTGGCGGCAAGCCCGGAGGCGCCACGGTTGGCCGCGTTCCCAACAGCTCGGGTGGCTATGCTTATCTCGTAGGCACCGACGACCCGCAATACGACGAGGAGTTCACCAACGAAAACCTGACAGAGCAAGACATCCCGGCCGCCAAGCTGCTAAACCTGAACAGCAGTTCAATCGTTGCCAATCCGGCTTCGAGCTTCATGGAGTTGCAGCCCATGCCAACGCCGGGGGGCAAGTCGCTTCGCGAGGGATATACATATATATATTATGTACCGTTGAAAGCCACTGTTGGCAATACGGGCAAACCTGCCACGTGCAACGGCTCGATGATATTGCATGTAAAGGTGGTTCCCGAATACTTGGTATGGCAGGGCGGCCCCGACGACAACTGGAACAACGACGCCCTGTGGCGCCGCGCCGACCCCGCCGACCTCATGGCTCCGGCCGACGGCTACACCACCAATGCCGCCAACGGCACGTCGGCGGGCTTCGTGCCCACCTGCTACTCGTCGGTGGTGATGCCGGCCGGCAGCAAGTCAAGCCTATACATGCCCGACTATGCGGGCGGCGGCGACCGTGGGGCGGCCGACGGGCGCCCCGACAGCTATGGCCCGGCAACGCGCTACATAGGATACGACATGGTGGGCTACGGCACGGGCGCCGGCCTGGCCAACGTCACCGCCGACCCCGACTTCAGCCATGGCGGCACAAACGCTTCCATAGCGGCGGTGATAGGCGGCCGTTTCCGCGCCAACGTTTGCGACAAGATACATTTTGCCACCGGCGCCCGCATGCTCCACGCCGAGCAACTGGGCTACAGCAAGGCTTCGATGGATGTCGAGCTGCCCTCAAAGGCTTGGACCCTGGTGAGCACACCGCTGCTTTCGGTGTATTCGGGCGACTGGTATACGTCGCTCGGCGGCTCGCAGGCCGACGTGAGATATTTCTCCGACCTCACCTTCGACGCCTCGCGCAACAGCCGCCTGCAGCCGGCCGTCTACCAGCGCAGCTGGGACAATGCGGCGCGCATCATCGAGCAGGGCGGCGGCACCACGCCGGCATCGTTCGCAGCCGGATGGAGCAGCGCATACAACGACGCCTCGGTGGCTTATGTGCCCGGCCAGGGCTATTCGCTCAAGGCCACGGCCGTGGGCGGTGCCGCCGGCCGCCTGTCGTTCCGTATGCCCAAGGCCGACGCGGCCTACAGCGTGCCCAACGCGAAACTTCAGCGCAATGGCGCCGGCCGGCTGTTTGTCTCTGGACTGCTCGACCGCGCCGACGGCCAGGCCCACTCGCCCAAACCCTATGTCGAGGCCGGGCTCACGGCCTCGCAAGACGGACTATACCTGCTTGTGGGCAACCCGTTTATGGCAGAGCTCGACCTGCCCCGCTTCTTCGAGGCCAACGACAACCTTGAGAAGGCATACTGGACTGCCACTGCCGACGGGCCCGTGGCCGGAGGCGCCGCCACCGACGGCAGCGGCTGGACCACGCCCGGCGCCACGTCGACCATACCGCCCTTCGGAGCGTTTTTCGTAAAGAAGGTGGCAGCCGAAGCGTCGAGCACAGTGAGGTTTGCCCCCGCCATGCAGGCGTTTGCCGATGGCGCAGCCACCTCGCCGGCCCACGCCCCCGTGCTCACGGTGGCAGCCTTGGCCGGCGGCCGGCGGTCGGCAGCGGCCATAGTGCCGGCAGCCGGTGCAGCGGCCGAGGCCCCGGCCGGCGCCGGGGTAGGGCTGCTGGCCCCCTTCGGCGCTGCCGATGCCGACGTGCCCTTGGTCTACACCGTTGGCCGTTCGGTCGCTTTGGTTGTCAACCGCGTCGGCGGCAGCCGGCGCATACCCCTCGGCGTGTTTGCCGAGAGCGGGCAGCGGGTTGCGCTCACGTTCCACGGCGTCGACGCCTTCGAGGGCGCGCGCCTTTACGACGCCGCCACCCGTACGGAGACGAGGCTGGCCGACGGCTACACCATTGCCGTCGACGGGCCCTCGCACGGACGCTACTACATATTGGTAGACCGTCCGTCGGCCACCGGCATCGACGAGGCTGCGGCCGCGGCCGACCTCTCGGCCTACTCCATGTCGGCCGGCGAGATAATCGTGGCCGCGTCGCAGCCCATAGGCCGCGTCAGGGTCTACAGCCCCTCAGGCTCGCTCCTGGCCACGGCCGACGCCTCCGGCCGGGGCGAGTGCCGCATAGCCGGCCTTGCCCGGGGCTTGGCCGTGGTAAGCGTAGAGCTGCCCGGCGGGCGTGAGTCGCGCAAGGTCATCGTAAGGTGACCCGGCCCGAGGCGCCCCGCACAGCCGCGTGAGGCGTGGCGCAGGCCACAGGGGGGCAACCCCCGGGTACCGGCCCCGTCGGCAGCGGCGGGCGCAACCGCACATCAACAAGGATTTTCTTATCAACCCAATAGTACATTACAGAAAATCGTATTTCAAATTTGAAATGCCCGGGCCGTTCGCAGTGATGCGCGCGGCCCGATTAGTTTTTGCCCAGTCCGGCCGTCAAGGGCCGAGGCTGTCTGGCCTGGTTGCCGCGCATACTGGCAGCCCGCATTGCCCGGGGTGGCGCGTTGCGCCGGGGCCGATGGCCCGCCGATGCCCCCACCTCATGATGATAGCCCCCCGCAGGCCGCCCGACGGCAACAGAGGCATGCCCCCGGCGGCCCGAAGGCCTGTTTGGGTTTCAGCCCAACCGTCTGCCGGGCCTATTGCCGGTTGTAGCTTTGCGTATGCCATATTCCCCGCCATTCTCATTTCCCCATGCCCCGCCGTGCCAGCCGCCCGCATGCAGCCTCAAGGCGGCCGCACAATGGCATGCACGGCGCAACAGGCAGTTGGAAACAGATTGCCGTCAGACTGGGCACAGTCATGTGAACGTATTTCAAGGCTCTGAGCCCGGGTGTGGCGCGCCATACAACCGGCTATGCCTTTGAAGACGTCTATTCAACAAAGTTTAAGCCGACGGCAGCTATAGGGCGCAAGCATCAAGTGGTTTTCTGCCGGCCGGTTTGCAGCGTCTGCCTATGGGCAGTTGTCCAAAATCAATTACCATCAATTTGTGAGCTGTTTCGGAGATGAAGGCCACAGTCTGAAGAGAGAGCGTGGCGGGCTACGCTATGGATGAGACTTTGGCATGCGGCCCGAAAGCGCACGCAATATGGCGGCAAAGATATAGAGTAAGCCTGCAAGGTCAATAGTATCGGTTGATATTGAACAGCTGCTTATGCCATTTCGCGCTGCAAAACAGCCCGTATGGCACTGCAATATGGCCCGTTTGGCAGGCCTGTACGGCCCGTTTGGCCTTGCCTGGCCGCGGCCTTTTGCAACCCGCTGCATGCCAGCCCGTTGGCCATTGCGCCTACAGCCGCCCACACCGCAGCCTAAGCGCAGGCTGCGGGGCAGTTGTCACAAGGCCCGGCGTGCGGTTGCGGCTCGTGAGTTCATGCCCCCGCCGGTGGCGCAACGGCGCCGGGCGAGGGTGTGCTGTAAGAAAAACACCATTTGTTTGCGGATTTTCACGCCATTTTTTTTGAGAATCGGAATGATTGGATTACCTTTGCAACTGTTATAGATTAAATTGAAATTATTATAGTCTGTGCCCACCCGGCATAGCCGAGTGCAGGTTTCGTAATAATGATATCACCTTGTGGCAATGGTATTATGCCGCCAACCTGGGTTGTCAGGCCATTTATTGGCAGTTAAGCATGTAAGTACATTTATTGGGTATGTATAATATATTATTACTGTCCGCTAAACTTTTGATGAAGATACAAATTTAGGGCTGACACTTCTC
>ENA-OVGE01000026-OVGE01000026.1-human-gut-metagenome-genome-assembly--contig:-NODE-26-length-150047-cov-13.131887_pt1 | contig 150047 bp, 97 predicted proteins | sample MGYA00237769_ERZ505417 | MGnify/ENA primary metagenome ERZ505417 (study PRJEB26158, sample SAMN06016403) | human gut metagenome | biome: human gut; feature: ankylosing spondylitis patient; material... | reverse complement strand
GAGAAAATTCTAACAACTCTGATTAATGCGTAAAAGTAATGAATGAAAAATTGTGTATGAATATTTTATTATTTGGCGTCTTTATAAAGGATACAAAAGTTTGACCAGAGGGGATAATTAGCGTACAATGAAAGTAGGTAAAGGAGACGAACTGCTAAATTTTCAAGGCCTTGAATTTTAGTACCACCTTATCTGAGTTATATTTGATTAGTGAAATGATTTGTAACGAGGATTAGTCCGATATAGGTCGGGCACATTACGAAAAGGGGGTCTGAAAATGAAAAAGACTAGAAAGCAACCTGCTTTGGCAAAGTACGTGCTGGCAACAATTATGGCAATGGGTATGATGGGTTACACTACCGTGTGGGCTGATACTCCTACCCCATCTCCTGTTGACAAGGATGTTTCCAAAGACGCTGCAGGACAAATTTATGATGCTTCTCATAATTATGACAAGGGTTACTTTTGGACGGATTTAGGACATGCGCAGGTACAGATTGGCTCCGGTGAGCAGATTGAATTGTTCACTCCCTTTATTTATCATACCAATACCCGTGTATGGGATCCGACAAGTAATAGCTATAATCCTGTGCATACGGGCGACAATTCCGAAATGAAGTGCAAAGAGTCTATGAGCAGAATTACTGTAGGCGAATTTGACAGAATTATCAAATCTCTCTATACAAATGATATCACCATGGCGAAAACTATCTATGGTGAAGGAGACCAGGCAGGCCTAAAGGATAAGGTTATTAAAGAGGTAAAGGCAACTCCAGGGCAGGGCGCAACAGTTAATACCTATAAATTGGTACGCGAAAATGGTACAGATGTTGCAGTCGGTATTGTTGATACTGATACCAAAGTTGTTGATAATAAATTGACATTTGCAGATGGCACGCTGACTTCCAAGATTACTGATAATGCCGGTGGAACCTTTGAAAGCTCTGTAGAAGGCATTGCTTCCCAGGAGTGGGTAAACAATCAGCTGAATGACATTGGCGGTACTGATACGGTTACCACAGCAGAATCCGGTCATGCGATCATTACCGTTGTCGATGCTTATGCTGATGATCCAACAACCAATAACAAACATCACCGGATCGGCATCAACGAGGATGCTTTGAGGGGATTTATTCAGGATGCAGCGGCAGCGCAGGATACCAACACAACTAACACCAGCATGGAAGGAAACTTGGATGGTGATGGCAAGCTGACGGTAAGGGTTAATGATTCTGCAGGTAATAACGTTCAAGCGGTTGTAGAAGATGTAGCATCTCGCAGTTGGGTAACTAATCAGTTGAAAAATGTTGTTGATACCAACACAACCAACACCAGCATGGAAGGAAACCTGGATGAATATGGCAAGCTGACGGTAAGGGTTAATGATTCTGCAGGCAATAACGTTCAAGCGGTTGTAGAAGATGTAGCATCCCGCAGCTGGGTAACTAATCAGTTGGAAAATGTTGCTGACACCAACACCGTTACTACAGTAGCTGTTAATACCAATATCCTGACGATTGAAGATAAAGGTGCAGACGGCAATCATGCATATGAGCTTGGCATTAATAGCGAGCAGTTGGGTGATTTTGTTAAGCAGTATGATACCAACACCATTACTACCGTTGGAGCTGACGAGAATGGTTATGTAACTGTTACTGAAGCGCCTGATCCGAACCAGAGCGGCAACCATGCTTACACTGTATCTTTTAATGAGCAAAAGCTGATTCAGACCATTGAAGATCAGGACAGATACGTTAACGGCGGCAGTATTGGCGAAGACGGCAGCATTACTCTCAATGTTCACAACGGCAGAGACGTTACTCTGGAAGGCCAGATGAAGGATGCACGGCTGACTGATATTGAAAGAGATAAGGAAGCCGGAACTGCTACATTAGTAGTAAAGGATCGCTATAATCCTGAAGAAGTAAACAGACTGACGATTGATGATATCGCCAGCAAGGAACAAAATGATAGGGACCATGCCGAATTCAGAGAACATTTTAATGAACTCGATTATCGTGTTGACAATCTTGGCAGCCGCGTTGACAAGGTTGGCGCCGGTGCTGCCGCTCTCGCAGCGCTGCACCCGATGGATTTCGATCCCGATGACAAGCTGACCTTTGCAGCAGGCTATGGCAACTACAAGGGCAAAAACGCTGCTGCGGTAGGCGCGTTCTACCGTCCGGATGAAAAGGTTATGCTGAGCGTAGGCGGAACCTTCGGCAACGGCGAGAACATGGTGAATGCAGGCATCTCCTTCTCCCTGGACCGTACCGCACGCGTAAGCAATTCCCGTACAGCGATGGCTAAGGAAATCGTGGACCTGAGAGCGAATGTAGCTAACCTCACCGCGCTTGTAGGTCAGCTGACCGCAGGCATGGGCGGCACGATTGAGATGGACAGAATGAAGCTCTTCCCGGATGTTCCCGAAAACCACTGGGCTTACGAATACATCGGCCGTCTGGCGGCAGCAGGCATCGTTGAGGGTTATCCTGACGGCATGTTCAACGGCAATCGCATGATGAGCCGTTACGAATTCGCAGCAATGCTGTACAGAGCGCTTGAAAAAGGCGTGAAGCTGGATCACAAGCTGGTTCGCGAATTTGAACCTGAAATGGGCCGCATCCATGTTGCCCGTATTTCCGGTGCGGATGGCGACAGAGGCAAGATTGAACGTGTACGCGTATACGGCGGCGACAATCGTGACCACTACGGCAGCAAGCTGAAATGAAAATGCAGACAGCTGCATAATCCAAACCTAAATAAACAAACACTCCCTTTTCTATAATTAAAAGAGGAGAACACCTAGTCCTTTACAGGATAAAAGGTGTTCTCCTCTTACTTTGTTTTACATAGTGTTTTGTTTAATCCCAGCGCTTGAGCATGTCCTCAATAATTTCCTTATTGGTTTTGCGGCGCTTCTTCTCGTAGTTACGGAAGTTGTTATCTCTGTGGTCGGTGGAGTAGTCGGCGTAGTCGAAGTCATCGTCGCTGCGTTCGTAGCTGCGGTTGTAGTCGCCGTGGCCATCGTCTAGTGAGAGGGGGATTTGTTTTGTGTAGGTATAGGGTTGTGTGTACATGATTGACCTCATAGATTTTGGAAGAATTGGCTTTGCAATTAATATATCCTTACGCTTGGCTTTCGAGAGAGCCTCTCCTTGGGGAGAGGTGGCATCGCAAAGCGATGACGGAGAGGGGATTCCTCTAAAGCAACGTTGCTGGCTTTCCCCTCTCAGTCACCCTGTCGGGTGACAGCTCCCCCCTAGGGGAGCCTTCTCTTGTCCTATTGGTAATTCATCTTGCCTCTCTAATGAAGACATTGCAGTTTGCGAGTCATTTTCTTCTTCCCGTTTTCTATTACATATAATTATGCTCTTTTACATGGTCGGAGTGCAGCAGATCTTCTGCTTTTTCACTCAGCGGTTTTTCCAGGAAGTCCTTATAAAGCTCCTGTACATCCGGATTGTTGTGGGACTGGCGCATAGGACGGTTGCTGTCGATGGCATAGAGCTTATTGCCCAGTACATCGGCACGCTCTTCGCCGTCATGAATCGGCTGACCGCCGCCGCCAACGCAGCCGCCGGGGCAGGCCATAACTTCCACGAAGTCATAATGAACCTTGCCTGCTTTGAGCTCGTCGAGCAGCTTGCCTGCATTGCCCAGACCGCTTACCGTGCAGGTGCGCAGTGTTGCGCCGCCGAGGGTGAAATCGCGTACCTTGCGGCCTTCCGTGCCGCGGACGTCGGTGAAGGCATCTTCGGGAGCTTCCTTACCTTCGATTACATGGTAGGCAGTACGCAGTGCTGCTTCCATAACGCCGCCGCTGGCACCGAAGATAACTGCGGCGCCGGTGCTTTGACCAAGCGGATTATCAAAGGGCTGTTCGTCCAGCATTGCGGGGTTGATGTGCTCGGCACGCAGCAGGCGGATAAGCTCGCGCGTGGTTAGTACGATATCTACATCATGGGTGCCGCTGCTGCGCATAGAGAAGAGTGCGGCCTCGCGTTTTTTGGAAACGCAGGGCATGATGGAAATAGAGCAGATTTCCTTCGGCTTCAGGCCCTTCTTTTGTGCAAAATAGGATTTTGCCAGCGCACCGAAAATCTGCTGCGGAGATTTAGTGGTAGAAAGGTTAGGCACGAAGTACGGATGAGTTTTGTTGACATAGCTTACCCAGCCGGGGCAGCAGGAGGTGAACATCGGCCAGCTGTGGTCCTGCGGATTTTGCAGATGCTCTAAAAGCTCGCTTGCTTCCTCCATGATGGTAACGTCGGCAGCATAGCAGGTGTCGAAGACATAATCGAAGCCAATCTTCTTCAGTGCTGCAACCATGCGGCCTTCGGTTGCAAGCTCGGGCGGCAGGTTGAAGGCTTCGGCCCAGGCGGTGCGTACTGCAGGCGCAACCTGCACTACAGTTACCTTGCTGGTGTCAGCCAGTACGTCATAAATCTTGGGAACGTCGTTACGCTCCTTCAGCGCGCCAACGGGGCAGTGGGTGATACACTGACCGCAGAGGCTGCAGTCACTGTCCTCAATGGAAACATTGCCGGCAACGTCTACGGTAGTACGGGCACCGGTGTTCTGCACATCCCAGATATGCAGCTTCTGCACCTTGTCACAAATCTGGACGCAGCGCATGCATTTGATGCATTTTTTGGAATCGCGGATGAGCGGGAATTCCTGGTTCCAGGGAGTGTCGACAACATCGCGCTCATAGGGAATATCGTAAATGCCAAGGTCATTGGCCAAAGTCTGCAAGCTGCAGTTGCCGCTGCGTACGCAGGTTGCACACATGCAGTCATGCTGGGATAAAATCAGCTCCACGTTGGTGCGGCGGATGCTGCGGGCCTTGGGAGAGTTGGTATAAACTACCAGACCGTCCTGTACCGGAGTGGTGCAGGCGGTAACTACACGGTTCTGTCCCTGAATTTCAACTACGCAGACCTTGCAGGCACTGATTTCGTTGATGCCTTTAAGATAACACAGGCGGGGGATTTCGATGCCGACGGTGGCAGCAGCCTGCATGATTGTTGTTCCTTGAGGAACGGAAACTTTTTGTCCGTCGATTGTGAGGTTTACCATTTTAAGGTTCTGCCTCCTTTCAGTGTGCTGAAGCCGAATTTGTCGCAGCGCAGGCAGCGTCCTGCTTCCTGGCAGGCCTCCTGCTTGGTCATTCCGCATTCAATCGGTTCAAAGTTATTTTTACGTTCGCCTGCTTCGGTTTCGTGCATCTGGATACGGCCGCAGGGACGTTTATCGTCAATAGACGGGTCGGGAATAACTACATCACAGGAAATGGTGTGGTTATAGCCCAGATATTCATCAATATTAGCGGCAGCAACCTTACCGGCAGCAATAGCACGGATTACGGTTGCAGGACCGGTTACGCAGTCGCCGCCAGCGAAGACGCCTTCGTTATTGGCAAGCTCACTGCTGGAGAGTGCGGAAATAGTACCGCGTTTGATTTTGATGCCGGCCTCCTCAAACGGACGCAGCTCAATGCCCTGGCCGATAGCAACAACGATAACGTCGCAGGGAATGCGCTCCAGCTCTACGTCAGCGTGAATCGGACGCGCACGTCCCCAGGCATCGATAGGACCGATGATTTGCGGCTCGGCCCAGAGAGCGGCCACATTACCTTCGGCATTCGCCTCAATGTGGTGCGGAGCTTTTAAGCCGTACAGCTCAGCGCCCTCGGCAATAGCACCTTCGATTTCCTCTGGCAGCGCGGTCATGTCGTCCTGACGACGGCGGTAGGCGATGATAACCTTTTTGGCACCAAGACGGATGGAACTGCGGGTGCAGTCCATAGCAACGTTGCCGCCGCCGATAACAACAACGGTTTTATCCTTAAAGTCAGGCATTTTTTCCTCACCGATGTTGCGCAGCATTTCTACCGCACTGATAACACCGTGGGAATCCTCGCCTTCAATACCGATTTTCTTGTCGGTGTGGGCACCGATGGCAATATAAACTGCGTCAAATTCCTCACGTAGCTTTTCGAAGGGGATATCACCCTCCTCATTGCCGATTCTGGTGTTGAGATGTACTTCTACTCCGGTGGACAAAATAGCGTCCAAATCCTCCTGCAGACGTTCACGCGGGAAGCGGTAAGCAGGAATGCCGTAGCGCAGCATGCCGCCGAGCTTGCTCTTTTCTTCAAACACAACAGCATGATGGCCCATCAGCTCAAGATAGTAGGCTGCGGACATACCGCTGGGGCCGCCACCGATGATGGCGATACGTTTGTTGGTAGCAGGCTGCTTTTCGGGCAGCGGCACGGTGTTGCTGGGCGCATTGTCGACAGCCATACGCTTCAGACCGCGGATGTTGATGGGAGCATCAATCATGCTGCGGCGGCAGCGTGCTTCACAGGGATGCTCGCAGATAAGACCGCAGGCAGTCGGGAAGGGGTTATCCTTGCGGATGAGCTTGACAGCGTCGGCATAACGGCCTGCGCCAACCAATGCAATGTAGCCGGGGATATCAACCTGTGCCGGGCACAGAGCAACGCAGGGGATAGAATGATGGACGTTGACAGAGCATTTGCCCTTCTTTATGTGGTTAATGTAATCTTCACGGAAGCCTTCAAGACCGGCCAAAACCATTTTGGCTGCTTCGAAGCCGATGGCGCAGTCAGCGCTGTTGGCAACATTTTGCGCGGTGCTTTCGATTAAATCCAGAGTGTGCATGTCAGCCTTGCCGGCGAGCACGTCGTCCATGAGATTCTGCAGCTGCGCGAGGCCTACACGGCAGGGTACGCATTTGCCACAGGTTTGTGCGTGGCAGACTTTGAGGAACGACAGCTGCAGATCAACAGGGCACAGTCCCGGGGGGCTGGCGATGATGTGTCGTTCCAGGTCCTTGTACAAGCGCTCGACCGTAAGCTGGGCCTGGTCGGGTGTTTCGATTCTTAAACGGCTCATAATTTTCCTCCAAAAAGCATACACTAAATATATAAAGGTATAAACTATATTATACAGAAAAAAGCTGAATTTCGCAATAATAAAGAAGATAGTTTTTGTGTAACAATCTGAGCAAAACAAGCTTGCAAGCGCTTTTTTCGTCTGCTGCCGCAGCAAAGCATTCTTGCGGCGGCCATGCTTTTTTTGCCGTATTTTTTGTGTTATACTAATACTGAGCTTTTTAGCATTAATGCTGTCGGCAGAACGTTTGCATCCGGCAGCTTAAAATATTGGAGGGTTGGATATGCAGCTTACTGCTACACATTATATAAGCCTGGCTGTAACGCTTCTGGTGACGCTTTTGCCGGGAATTTGGGCAGCCCGGAGGGTGAAGTCTGCCGATGATTATAACGTAGGCGGCCGCAGCTTGGGCGCAGGGCTTGTCGCAGGCACGATTATCGGCACGATTATCGGTGGTGCTGCTACCGTCGGCACGGCGCAGCTTGGCTTCAAGCTGGGACTGACGGCTTGGTGGTTTACGCTGGGCAGCGGTATCGCACTTTTGCTGATGGCGGCGTTTTACGCTGTGCCATTGCGCCGCAGCTCGCTGACCACAGTAGCGGAATTTCTTGTTACGGATTACGGCAAGCCTGCGGGGTGGTTGGCGACCTTCAGCGCCTGCGCCGGTATTTTTTTCAGCATTGTAGCGAGCACGCTGACGGCTTTGCATCTCATTGCAGGCTTGTTCGGTGTACCGCTTTTGGCTGCAGCGGCAATTGTTATCGCTGTTACTTTGCTGCTGGTGTTTTTTGGCGGCCTCAGCAGCAGCGGCATGGCCGGTATTTTTAAGATTGTGCTGATTTTTGCCAGCATTTTCGTCGGCGGCTTGCTGGCCTACGCCGATATGGGACATTGGCAGGGCCTGACGCAGAGCTTTGCTGCGTATCCCTGGTTCAGCCTTTTCGGACGCGGCGTGGAGGACGGTCTTGTCAGCCTCGGTTCGATGATTGTGGGGGTTATTTCTACGCAGACCTATGTGCAGGCGCTGTTTTCGGCGCGCGATACTAAAACTGCAGCTGTCGGCTGCTGTGCTGCCGCGCTGATAGTAATTCCCGTGGGATTGCCGTCAGTAATGATCGGTATGTTCATGCATCTGCATCATCCGGAGATAAATTCTATTGACGCACTGCCGCTGTATCTCGTTACTTATCTGCCGCAATGGCTCGGCGGTATCGGTCTGGGCGCCGTGCTGCTTTCGGCCCTGGGTTCGATTGCAGGGCTGGCATTGGGCGTAGGTACGATGATTTCGCGTGATATCGTCAGCAAAATCTGGCTTAAGGCTACGACTGCAGGCCAGCTGTGGGCAAGCCGCCTGAGCGTGCTGGCCGTTTCTGTCGCTGCGATGGTGTTTGTTTTTATGCACCTTGATTCGTCGGTGCTGGAGTGGAATTACCTGTCCATGGCGCTGCGTGGCAGCGGTATCTTTCTGCCGCTGACGTTCTGCATCTTCTTCCCGGGCAGGGTGCGTGCTTCGATGGGTGTGGCTGCTATGGGTGCAGGCATTTTTGCGGCGCTCTTCTGGAAGCATATCAGCCCGTGGGAAATCAACAGTCTGCTGCCGGCGCTCGTGTATAATCTGTTCTTTTTACTTATCGGTCTGGCGTGGGGTAAAAAAGGGGAATAGAAAAGAAAAAGCTGCTTTTGCAGCAAGCGGTTGCTTGCAAAAAGCAGCGTGATATGCTATGTTATAGGGAAGGGGGAACTGCCTATATGGTGGGTTGCCTTAGTGGAAAATTAGCTCAAGAAGCCACTCCGCCACGGGGCAATGTGTAGGAGTGGTTTTCTTATATTCGGTTGTTTGTTCTAAAGAAAAAGCTGCTTTTGCAGCAAGCGGTTTGCTTGCAAAAAGCAGCGTAATATGCTATATTATAGACAAAGGACAACCGCCCACGTCGGTGGGTTGCCAAAGCTTTTATTGCGGAAGAACCGCCCTGTCACCTGGCAAAGTTTAAGGGCGGTTTTCCTATGTCTGGGTTATTTACTGAACTGAAAAATAAATGTCAGCAACGCCAGAATGAATACGCCAAAGGCCATCAGGTCCTTAAAGTCGTAGTTCTTCATAGGCATCACCTCCATTCTGTTGGAGAATGATGGCAATGCCCACCCGTAAGCACGATTGTCCAAAGTCTGAATATATTGTAACATAGGTAAAGAGAACATACAACGAACGAATTGTGAATTCACGGTTGTATGTTTTTTCAGTTTTAGGCAGGAAATTTATCTGTAATGCTAGAATAGTTTTACATACATTTGCCGCGGATTTGCGCGGCAGCGGTTTTTTAATTTAAGGAGCAAGAGATGACAAAACGCTTTACTCATTTACATGTACATACAGAATACAGTTTGCTGGACGGCGCTTCGAAAATCCCTGAGCTGGTGGCCTATGCCAAGGAGCTGGGCATGGACAGCCTGGCGATTACCGACCATGGCGCGATGTACGGTGCGGTAGAATTTTATCAGGAATGTACCAAGGCAGGCATCAAGCCGATTATCGGCTGCGAGGTATATCTGTCCAAGGGCTCGCATCTGGAAAAAAATAACCGCGGCATGTACCATTTGATTCTGCTGGCGGAGAACGATACAGGCTACCATAACCTGATGAAAATCGTCAGCATCGGTCAGCTGGAGGGCTTTTACTATAAGCCGCGCGTAGACAAGGACGTATTGCATACCTATCACGAGGGCATTATCTGCCTCAGTGCCTGCGTTGCCGGCGAGGTACCGCAGATGATTCTGCAGGACAACCTGGAGGGAGCACGTCGCTGCATTCAGGAATATATAGACATTTTCGGCAAGGAAAATTATTTTTTGGAAATTCAGGACCACGACCTTGATGAGGAGCACAAGGTCAGCGCGGAGCTGAAGCAGCTGGCGCAGGAGTTCGGTCTGGGCCTGGTGGCGACAAACGATTTGCATTATGTGCAGCAAAAGGATGCCGCAGCGCAGGATATTCTGCTGTGCATTCAGACGACCAGCACGGTTGATGAGCCGGACCGTATGCGCTTTAACAACGACAGCTATTATCTGAAAAGCTATGATGAGATGGAGGCGCTGTTCGGTGATTGTCCGGAGGCTTTGAGCAATACCAATAAAATTGCTGACCGCTGCAACGTGAAGATGGAGTTCGGCCATCTGCTGCTGCCGGAGTTCCCGGTGCCGGAGGGCTTTGATGCTGTGAGCTATTTGCGCCACCTGTGCGAGGAGGCCTTGCCTAAGCGCTATGAGGTTGTGGATGAGAAGGTCCGCAAGCGTCTGGACTTTGAGCTGGACATCATCAACACGATGGGCTATGCCTGCTACTTCCTCATTGTCTGGGATTTTATCAATTATTGCCGTAGCCATGATATTCCGGTCGGTCCGGGACGTGGCAGTGCCGCAGGCAGTATCGTGGCCTATCTGCTGCGTATAACGAATATCGAACCTTTGCGTTATCATCTGCTGTTCGAACGCTTTTTGAATCCGGAGCGCGTCAGCATGCCTGATATTGATACCGACTTCTGCTATGTGAAGCGTAATCAGGTGCTGGATTATGTGGTGCGCCGTTACGGACAGGAGCGTGTGGCGCAGATTATTACCTTCGGCACACTGCAGGCGCGCGCGGCAGTGCGCGACGTCGGCAAGGCACTGGGCATGAGCTACGGCGAGGTAGATGAAATCGCCAAGCTGATTCCACGTGAGCTGGGCATTACGTTGGAGAAGGCGCTGAACGGCAGCAAGGACTTCCGTCAGGCGTACGACTCGCGTCCGGATGTCAAGAAGCTGATTGACCTTGCGCAAAGCGTAGAGGGCCTGCCGCGCAATGCAGGCACGCATGCCGCCGGTGTAATTATCGCACCGCATAATATGAAAAATTACGTACCGCTGCAGCAGGGCAGTGAGGGTGGCGTCATCACCCAGTACGATAAAAATAAAGTAGAAGAGCTTGGCCTATTGAAGATGGACTTTTTGGGACTGCGCACGCTGACAGTTATCGGTGATTGCATTCGCTTTATCCGCGAAACTACGGGTGAAGAGGTTGATATTGATAACATTCCGCTGGCAGATGAGGCAACATGCGCTATGCTGCGCCGCGGTGAAACGTCCTGCGTTTTCCAGCTGGAGTCGGCAGGCATCACCAAGCTGGTTATGGATTTGGCACCGGAAAGCTTTGAGGACCTGATTCCGTTGGTGGCTCTGTATCGTCCCGGTCCTTTGGGCACCGGTATGGCGGAGGACTTTATTGCCGGCCGTCACGGACAGCGCACGGCGAAGGTATTACATCCGCTGATGGAGCCTATTTTGAAGGATACCTACGGCGTTATTCTGTATCAGGAGCAGGTTATGCAGATAACCTCCGCACTGGCAGGCTTTACGCTCGGTCAGGCAGATATTCTGCGCCGTGCGATGGGCAAGAAGAAGGCCAAGGAGCTGGATTCTATGCGTCAGTCCTTTATCGACGGCGCCAAGAAGCTGCATGATATCCCCGAAGAGCTCAGCGACCAGATTTTCTCGCTCTTGCAGCACTTCGCCGGTTACGGCTTCAACAAATCCCACTCCGTAGCCTATGCGTTGGTAGCCTATGAAACCGCTTATCTGAAGGCGCACTGGCGTCCGCAATTCTATGCGGCCTTCCTCAACAGTATTATCGGTGATGCGGATAAGGTGAGCTGGTATATCAACGTCTGCCGTAATGATAATGTCAAAATCCTGCCGCCGGATGTCAACGAGAGCGGTCATAACTTTACGGTACATCAGAATGCATCCATCCGCTTCGGCCTGGCAGGCATCAAAAATACCGGTGATGCCGCAGTCGATGCAATTATCAGCGCCCGCAACGAGGGCGGTCCGTTCAAGAGCCTGACGGATTTCTGTTGCCGTGTGAATATGCGCGTGGTCAACAAGCGCGTTATCGAAAATATGATTAAATGCGGTGCGATGGATTCCTTCGGCGCCAGACGCTCGCAGATGCTGGCTATTATGGATCAGGCGATTGATTTGGGTGCCGCCTGCCAGAGGGACAAGGCCAACGGCCAGCTGGGACTGTTCGGAGATGACAGCTTCGGCGTGACGGAAATCAAGCTGCCGCCGCTGCCGGAAATCCCCAAGCAGCTTATTCTGCAGAACGAAAAGGAAATCATCGGCTTTTACGTTACCGACCATCCGCTGAGCGATTACAAGCAAATGCTGCAGCGCTTCATGCCGCTGCATCAGTTCGGCGGTGAAACGCAGGTGCAGGACGGACAGTTTGTGCGTGTGGCCGGTATTATTACGGATTGTGTGATAAAAAATACCAAGCGCGGCGATACGATGGCTCTTCTGACGCTGGAGGATTTCAGCGGACGCTTCCCGATTATCGTGTTCCCGCAGGCTTATCATACAAATGTCAAGGATATCTATGAGGACAGCATTGTGGCGATTGAAGGACGCTTCAGCGTGGATGAGCGCGAAAGCAAGATTATTGCCAACAGCGTGCGCGCTCTGCCGTCTAAGCCGCCTACGGAAATCCGCCTGCGCATCGAAGCGCATCTGGAAAATCCGCTGGTGCAGCGTGAGCTGATGCAGCTGTTTCACAAATATAAGGGCGATGACTGCGTATACCTGCAGCTAATGGGCTCGCGTAAGCTGATCAAGACAACGCCTAACTTCTGGGTGAACAGCGAAGCACCGGGCTTTGCCGAGGATGTGGTCAAAATACTTGGTGAAAACTGTGTGGTAAAGAAAAATTGATGTAATTATTTGAGCTGTTTTTCATAAACTTTCATGATATACTTGCAAGTTTAAGTACAAAAATGCTAAAATAAAGAGAAGAATGTAAAAAAACCGGAGCAGCAGCTCCTGTAATAAGCTTAAGGAGGCAGCAAATGAATATTCTCGTTTGTTTAAAACAAGTGCCGGATACGGCAAAAGTAAAATTTAACCGCGAAACCAATACCTTGGATCGTACGGGTGTAGAAAATATTATGAACCCCTATGACCGTCAGGCATTGGAGGTAGCACTGTGCCTGAAGGATAAGGAAGGCGCTAAGGTAACTGTACTGACCATGGGCCTGCCCCAGGCAACCGATATTCTGAAGGAAGCAATCGCTATGGGCGCTGATGACGGCGTTCTGCTGAGCGACCGCGTTCTGGGCGGCAGTGATACTCTGGCAACCAGCCTGGCTCTGGCTGCTGCTGTAAAACATCTGGGCGAGTTCGACCTCGTACTCTGCGGCAAGCAGGCAGTAGACGGCGATACCGCACAGGTTGGCCCGGAAATGGCAGAACATCTGGGAATTCCTCAGATTACCGGCGCTCTGAGCCTGAGCTATGAAGACGGTAAATTTGTTGTTGTCCGTGAAAACGAAAACTACCAGCTGACTCTGGCTTGTGCTGCACCGCTGCTGGTTACCGTAACCAAATCCGAAAAAGAGCCGCGCTTTGCCAGCATTAAAGGCAAAATGAAAGCTCGTAAGGCTCAGATTCCTACTCTGACCGTTGCTGACCTGGATATTGATCCTGCAACCGTAGGCCTGAAGGGCTCTCCGACTAAGGTTAAAAAAGCCTTCACCCCGACCCCGCCTGAAATCAACGGCGAAATCATTACCGAAGAAGATGCTGATGCAGCAGTAGATATGCTGTTTGAAAAGCTGGTTAAGGCAGAGGTTATTACCCGCTAAGGTGAACCATGCTGATAAAAGTAAACAGGCAGCTTTGCTGTGGCTGTGAGGAATGTGTGGCAGTCTGCCCGATGGGCGCTGCGACGCTGCGTGAGGGCAAGGCGCAGATTGATATGCAGCAGTGTGTCTGCTGCGGTGCCTGCATCCGCGAATGTCCCGTGGAGGCTATAGCTATTGCCGAAACTGACAATACTGAAGATAACGAATAGGAGTGTGTAAATATGTGGGTTATTGCTGAACAGGAAAATGGTCAGCTGATGAATGTTACCTTTGAGCTGTTGGGCGCTGCCAAAGAGCTGTGTGCCAAGCTGGAGAAAAAATGCTGTGCGGTACTGGTGACCGCTGCTGCCGGCGAGCTGCCGCAGCAGCTGATTGCTGCCGGCGCTGATGTTGTTTATGTTGTTGAGGATGCTAAATACGCAGATTATGATACCGAGTTATATACCGATGCTATCTGCCAGCTGTCCAAGAAATATGATCCGGCTTCCATTATGTTCGGTGCTACCGATGACGGCCGTGACCTGGCTCCGCGTGTTGCAGCACGTCTGCATACCGGCCTGTGCGCTGACTGCACTGCTCTGGATGTAACCGATGATAAGCTCGTTGCCTGGACTCGTCCAGCACTGGGCGGCAATATCTGCGCTACCATCATTTGCGACGTTAACCGTCCGCAAATGGGTACCGTTCGTCCTAAAGTATTCAAACCGGCTGAATTGGATAACACCCGCACCGGTGAGGTTATTGCCTTCACTCCGGAAGCAGGCGCTGTAAGCCGTGTTGAACTGGTTAAAAAAGAAGCTCTGAGCAGTGAAAATGCTGTGAAGATTGATGAAGCCGATATGATCGCAGCAGGCGGCCGTGGCTTCGGCAGCAAGGAGAAATTCGACGTGCTGGAACAGCTGGCTGCTCTCTTTGAAAATTCCGCAGTAGCAGGCACCCGTGCCGCTATTGATGAGGGCTGGCTGACTCACTCCCAACAGGTTGGCCAATCCGGTAAATCCGTTACTCCGCATATCTACTTTGCCTGCGGCATCAGCGGTGCTATCCAGCATCTGTCCGGCATGAAGGACAGCGATATTATCATCGCTATCAACAAGGATGCAGAGGCACCGATTTTCACCGTTGCTCATTATGGCATCGTAGGTGATGTAAACGTAATCCTGCCGAAGCTGATTGAAAAAATCAAAGCTTACAAGGCATAATCCAATTACCTGATTTACAGGAGGCATTCTAGTATGTGGAAAACAATTTATATTGCCCACACTGAGGAACAAGCCCAAAAAATAAAGCAAATGCTGACGGAAAACGGCTTTTTGGTACAGCTGAAAAGTGCCGGAGGCAAGCATAACAAGGCTTATGAAATCTGCCTGCCGGTTTCGGAGGCAGAGGATGCCTATGAGGTTTTGTGTGAGAATAAGTTTCAGTACTGAGGAGGCGCAGTCCTGATGAAGAAAACGAAGATTATCTGTACAGTAGGTCCCAGCACGGACAATGTAGAGCTGCTGCGTAAGATGATGCTTGCAGGCATGGACTTGGCACGCTTCAACTTTTCGCACGGCAACCATGAAGATCATGGCAAAAGGCTGCAGCTGGTGCGCCGGGCAGCAGAAGAGGCCGGTAAGGTAATCGCTACGATTGCCGATACCAAGGGCCCGGAAATGCGCCTGGGCATGTTTGCCGAAAGTAAAATCGAGCTGAACGAGGGCGATGATTTCTGCCTGACTACTGAAGATTATCTGGGCGACCGCCATATGGCACACGTTAATTATGCCGGTCTGCCGCAGGAGGTAGAAATCGGCAGCAATATTCTGCTGGCCGACGGACTGCTTTCCCTAAAGGTTGTACGCATTGACGGCTGCAGAATTTATACCAAGGTGGTCAACGGCGGCGAGCTGAGCTCACGCAAGCGTGTGGCCTGCCCCGGTATTGAGCTGAAGCTGCCGTTTTTGTCGGAGCAGGACAAGGCAGATATTCTTTTTGCTGTCGAGCATGATATGGATTACATTGCGGCATCCTTCGTGCAGAAGGCCGATGATGTTATCGCTATCCGTAAAGTGCTTGAGGAAGCAGGCTCTTCCATCGGGATTATTTCCAAAATCGAGAATGAGGCCGGTGTGAAGCATATCGATGAGATTATCGGCGTATCTGACGGTATTATGGTTGCCAGAGGTGACCTGGGCGTAGAGATACCGACCGAGGATGTACCTTTGGTACAGAAGGATATTATTGCACGCTGCAATAAGGCAGGCAAGCCTGTTATCACGGCTACGCAGATGCTGGAAAGCATGATTAACAGCTACCGTGCAACCCGTGCCGAGGCCAGTGACGTTGCCAACTCTATTTTTGACGGCAGCGACGTTATTATGCTGAGCGGCGAAACTGCCAGCGGCAAATATCCGCTGGAGGCGGTGCAGACGATGGCTAAGATTGCCGTTCGCACGGAAAATGCACTTGATTATGTGCATATCTTCCAAAAGAAGGGCATCAGCGAGCGCATTCATTCTACCGACGCTATCAGCCATGCTACCGTACAAATTTCTCAGGAAATAAAGGCCGATACTATTCTTACGATTACCGAATCAGGCTTTACGGCGCGTATGATTGCTAAATATAAGCCTCAATGTACTGTTGTTGCTGTATCACGTCTGCCTGAGCGCGTGCGTGCGATGCAGCTTTATTGGGGTGTGCTGCCGCTTTTGGGGCCATACTCCACAAATACTGATGAAATGATTGAGCTGTCTTTGCAGTGTGCTTTGCATCACTCTGTAATCAAGGACGGCGCATCTGTTGTTATAACTGCCGGCGTGCCTATCGGTACTCCGGGCAGTACAAATCTGATTAAGGTGGTTACAGTGGGTACCAAGCTGCTCAGCGGTACCGGTATCGGCAGCAAGACTGTCACCGGCCGTATCTGCGTAGGCAGAACTGCGGCAGACTTCAAGGACAAGCTCCAAAAGGGTGATATCCTTGTAGTTGATGTGCTGAATGACGAGTTTGTACCGCAGGCTGCTGCCAAGGCAGCAGCGATTATCGCTGAAGAGGGCGGCCTGACATCCTCCACTGCTATTGTTGCCGTAACCTGCGGCCTGCCTGTTATCGTAGGCGCGGAAAAAGCAATCTCTAAGCTGGCCGACGGCCTGCTGGTAACAGTGGATCCTGTTTCCGGTGACGTCTACGAAGGCGATATTAACCTGTAGAAATATGGTAACAGAACTTATTTTAGAAACATGTATTGCTCTGCGTGACGGCAGAGAACAAAACGCCTGCACAGCTTTTTCGGGTATTATTGCTGAAGCAGCAGATAATGAAGCATTACAAGCAATCAGCTGCTGTCTGCTGGTGGCCTTACGCCACCGGCAACGGCAGCTTTTTGCGGCTTGGATGCAGGAAAGCAGGCCGCGTCTGGAGCAGCTGCTGGTAAATTCGCAGCTGGCGCATCAGGGCGGCAGCGTTCTGTTGCGGCTGACGTTTGCCGTGTGCGACAGGCGTTTGGCTGAGGTGCGTCCTATGCTCGCACTGCTGGTGCGGCGCTGGTTGCGGACGCAAGCCGACAATACTGCAATGCTGCAGGAATTTATGGGCGAATGGCTCAGTTTGGCGGCGCGTATGGCACGAAGGCGGTGGCGCGAGGAGACGGCGTTTCTGCTGCGTGAGGCCGGGCGTTGGCTTTTAATGCAGCAGGACCTGCAACGGTTGGCGTGGAGCCTGCAGCAGCTGCAGCTGCATTTCGTCGTGTACGCACGCTGGGATGGCTTTGACAAGGCCTGCAGAATTTACAGAGAGCTGACGCTTTTGTATCGCCTGCTGCTGCGGCGTGTGCCGAAGGCACCGCCTGAGCGGCAGACAGCGCTTCTGCAGCTGCTTGTGCGTCACCTGCGTGATGTAACCGCTAACGTATCGCGTTCGGCGATGCTGGATGATGCGGATGTCTTCCGCCAATGGTACAGCTTTTTTTGGCAGCTGACTGCCGACGACAAGAGCGCCAGAGAGGAGCTGCTGCGGCTGCTGCAGCTTGCTATCACCTATTGGCAGCAGACCATGCCCAAAACCAGCCGCAAGCAGGCAGTAATCCTTAAGGATTTGCTGCAGCCGAATCTGATTGACGGGCAATACGCATTGTTATTACAAAAAATTATATAAATCCTGAAGACAGGAGGTAGAAAATATGTCAAAGATTGTCGTAGTAGGTAGCTGTAATATTGATATTACCGTTGAATGTGACCGCTGGGTGCATCCCGGAGAAACTATTTTCGGCAACCGCCTGACCGTTTCTCCCGGCGGCAAGGGTGCCAACCAGGCTGTTGCTGCTGCCCGCCTGGGAGCAGATGTTATGATGGTTGGCTGCATCGGTGATGATGTATACGGCCAGCTTGTATTGAAGGCTTTAAAGGAAAACAACGTTGATTCCACCTATGTGAAGGTGCTGCCGGGTGAAAACAGCGGTACCGCGCACATTACCGTAGCGGAGGACGATAACACGATTATCGTTATCAAGGCTGCCAATGACCTGGTATCCCCGTCGCTGATTGATGAAGCGTGGGAGGATATCAGCAAGGCAGACATGGTGCTTCTGCAGCACGAAATCCCTGCCGCTACCAACGCTTATGTCATTGAAAAATGCGCAGCGCACGGTGTACCTGTGCTGCTGAACCCCGCACCTGTTGCTCCGGTGCCGCAGGCTCTGCTGGATAAGATTACTTATCTGACTCCCAACGAGCACGAGGCCGCAACATTGTTTGCCGGTAAGGGCAAGGCGGATATCCTTGACCAGAACCAGGGCAAGGTGATTATGACGCTGGGCAGCAAGGGTGTTGCCTATGCAGAAAAGGGACAGGTTATTACTGTTCCCGGCTTTAAGGTAAAGCCGGTTGACACTACGGGTGCAGGCGACACCTTTAACGGTGCCTTTGCTGTTGCCCGTGCAAATGGCAAATCCATGCAGGAAAGCATCAGCTTTGCCAATGCTGCCGCAGCTCTTTCGGTACAAAAGCTGGGAGCGCAGGGCGGTATGCCTTATTTACATGAAGTAGAGGAGATGCTTAAATAATGCAAAAGGGTGGAATGTTAAACAGCTCTATTGCGAAGGTGTTGGCTGATTTGGGCCACACCGACACTATCGTTATCGGTGACTGCGGTCTGCCTGTGCCTGCAGGCGTGCAGAAAATCGACCTGGCTCTGAAGCCGGGAACTCCTTCCTTCCTGGAGGTTGTTGAGGAAGTAGCCAAGAATATGGTTATCGAAAAGGTAGAAATTGCAGCGGAAATGGAAGACAGAAATCCTGCTGTCTACGGCGCTATGAAGCAGCTCTTCACCAAAGAGCAGTGGATTATCGACGCAGACCACGAAGCCTTCAAGGAGGCAACCAAGCATGCCAAATGCATTATCCGCACCGGCGAAATTACTCCTTTTGCCAATGTGATTTTGCACAGCAATGTTTTCTTTTAAAAATTAGCGTAAGGTAGGAATAAGGAAAAGTATGGAGATTGAATTAAGAAATATCCATAAGGCCTTTGGTTCTAATGAGGTACTCAAGGGTGTTGACCTGAAGCTTAAAAGCGGTGAGGTACACGCTCTGATGGGTGAAAACGGTGCCGGCAAATCAACACTGATGAATATCCTGACTGGTATTCACAAGCAGGATAAGGGACAGATTTTTGTCGACGGCAAGGAAATCAGCTTCAAAAATCCTCTGGAGGCAGAAGCTTACGGCATCGCCTTCATCCATCAGGAGCTGAATATCTGGCCGAACCTGAGCATTCTGGAAAACCTGTTTTTGATGCACAGCGTAACCAACGGCATGGGTATCCTGGATTTTAAGGCTATGCGTGCTATGGCAGAGCAGAAATGCCGTGAAATTGAAATTGAGCTGCCGCTGGATATGGAAGCCGGCGAATGCTCGGTAGGACAGCAGCAGATGACGGAAATTGTCCGTAACCTTCTGCTGGATGCCAAGGTTGTTATTATGGACGAGCCTACGGCGGCGCTGACCGAAAGAGAAACAGAAAAGCTCTTTGAGGTTATGCGCTCCCTGAAAAAACGCGGTGTAGCAATGGTGTATATTTCGCACCGTATGGAAGAGGTTACGCAGAACTGCGACACGATTACCGTTATGCGTGACGGCGTATCCGTTGCAACAAAGCCTGTTAAGGAATACAGCATGGAGCAGATTGTCCGCGATATGGTAGGACGCTCCATTACGGAATTTTATCCCGACCGCCGCAATAAGCCGGGCGAGGTGCTGCTGGAGGTTAAGCACTTTGAGCAGCCGGGAGTTTTCCATGATATTAACTTTAACCTGCGCAAGGGCGAGATTTTGGGCTTTGCCGGCCTCATGGGCAGCGGCCGTACCGAAATCATGCGCGCCGTTTTCGGCGTTGATCCTCATGCAGGCGGCGAGCTGGTTTTCAAGAGCGAGCCTTTGAAGATTACCAAGCCTGAGGATGCTATTAAGGCAGGATTGGGCTTCGTAACCGAAAACCGCAAAACCGAGGGCCTGATTCTGGACTTCTCCATTTTGCGCAACATTGCTCTGCCGAGTGTTGACAGCTTTGCCAAAAGCGGTGTCATCAATTTTAATATTCTTAATGATTTTGCCGATAAAATGGCAAAAAAGCTGGGCGTAAAGACCAGCAGCCTGGACCTTGAGGCCGGTGCGTTGTCCGGCGGTAACCAGCAGAAGGTGGTTATTGCCAAATGGGTTGGCATGCACCCGGAGGTCATTATTATGGATGAGCCTACCCGTGGTATCGACGTAGGTGCAAAACGCGATATATATGAGCTGATGAACGAGCTTACTGCAAGTGGCGTTTCGATTATTATGGTTTCTTCGGAGCTGCCGGAGGTATTGGGCATGAGCGACCGCATCGTCGTCGTTCACGAAGGCCGCATTGCCGGCGAGCTGCTGCACGATGAAGCAGACCAGGAAAAAATTATGACACTTGCAACGGGAGGGCAATAAAAATAATGGATGTAAAAGCAATCTTGAAAAAATCCGGTTCCATAATCGGACTTGTTGTGTTGTTTGTGGTTATTTCCTGCCTCAACAGCAGCTTTATCGACCCCAGCAACTTGAAAAACCTGCTGCGTCAGGTTTCTATCAATGCCTTAATTTCCTTTGGCATGACCTTTGTTATCTTAACCGGCGGTATTGATTTGTCCGTCGGCAGTATTCTGGCGCTTTCCAGTGCACTCATGGGCAGCTTTATCAAGGGCGGTATGGATCCTGTATTCGGTATCGTGCTGGCCTGCCTCATCGGTGCTGTACTGGGCAGTGTCAACGGCTTGGTAATTACCTACGGCAAGGTGGCGCCCTTTATCGCAACCCTGGCGACCATGACCATTTTCCGTGGTCTGACTTTGGTATATACCAACGGCAACCCTATCAGCAGCCTGTCTGAGGATGACCGCTTCCTTGAATTCGGTCAGGGCTATGTTGCCGGTCTGCCGGTTCCTGCCATTATGATGCTGATTATGTTTTTCATTTTGTGGTTCATCCTGCACAAAACTCCGCTGGGACGCAAAACCTATGCTGTCGGCGGTAATGAGAAGGTTTCCTTCATTGCAGGTATCAAAATCAACCGCATTAAAATATTTGCTTATACCGTAACAGGTTTCCTTTGCGGTATGGCAGGCGCTATTCTTACCAGCCGTCTGAACAGTGCTCAGCCTACTGCCGGTACCGGCTATGAGCTGGATGCTATCGCAGCTGTAGTATTGGGCGGCACCAGTCTTTCCGGCGGTAAGGGCCGCATCTTCGGTACCATTATCGGTGCGCTGATTATTGGCACGCTGAACAATGGTCTGAATATCTTAAACGTATCCAGCTTTTACCAACAAGTTGTCAAAGGTATTGTAATTTTGCTGGCTGTGCTGATGGACAGAAAGAAAAACTAAGCGTGATGCGGACGTAAAGCACCATTCAGTGCTTTTCAGCCGCAGCCTGCTTAATTCAAGTTTTTGTCCGCATAGTAATTTCTAATTCCGGGAGGTATTTTCTCACATGAAAAAAATTTTATTGGTATTAACCTGCATTGTAGCAATGGCTATGATGATTGTCGGCTGCGGCGGCAGCGACAAGAAGGATGCTGCAAAAGGCAACGATAAGAAAATCACCGTTGGCTTCTCCGTATCCACTCAAAACAATCCGTTCTTCGTTTCCCTGGCTAAAGGCGTAGAAGCTAAGGCTAAGGAGCTGGGCGTAACCGTAAAGGTTGTTGACGCTCAGAACGACCCTGCAAAGCAGGCTAATGATATTGCTGACCTGCTGCAGCAAAACATCAGCGTTCTGCTGGTTAACCCTGTTGACTCTGATGCAATTTCTACATCCGTAAAGGCTGCCAACAAGGCTAACATCCCTGTTATCTGCCTCGACCGCAGTGCTAACCAGGGTGATGTAGCATGCCTGGTTGCTTCCGATAACGTAAAGGGCGGCGAAATGGCTGCTGATTACATTATCAAAAAGCTGGGCGAAAAGGTTAAGGTTGCTGAGCTGGAGGGTATCCCCGGTGCCAGCGCTTCCCGTGAACGCGGTGAAGGCTTCCACAAGCTGGCTGACAGCAAGCTGACCGTTGTTGCTAAACAGACTGCTGAATTTGACCGCAGCAAGGGCCTGACTGTAGCAGAAAACATGCTGCAGGCTAACCCGGATATCAAAGCTATTTTCGCTCAGAACGACGAAATGGCTTTGGGTGCAATCGAAGCTGCTAAGAGTGCCGGCAAGCAAATCTTCATCGTTGGCTTTGACGGCACTGCTGACGGCGTAAAGGCTGTAGAAAGCGGCGCTATGAGCGCTACTATCGCTCAACAGCCGGAAATCATGGGCCAGCAAGGTCTGGAAGTAGCTGTTAAGGCTGCTAAAGGCGAAAAAGTAGAAGCTAAGATTTCTGCTCCGCTGAAGCTCATCGAAAAGAAATAATAGCCGCTTAATTTATATTAACCTGACAACTTGAAGCAATAATGCCTCTGCGCGTTCGCGTGGGGGCATTTTGTTATGGTGAAAGCTAATAGTAACGATACATTTTTGTGAGTGGTATTTACAAAATTATTTGCTGCACTTGACAAACAGCGCTGCATTTTATATACTAACAGTTAAGCTAAGAAGAAGAGTAGTAATCTGCAAACTCAGCGAGCCGTGACAGTGCAAGGCGGCAAAGGCGGATGAAGGCGCTTTGGAGCTGTAATAGTATATTGATTGAGGCGGGCTGCAGTTATTGCAGTCAAGCAGGGTGGAACCGCGGAGTTTGAGCTGTATGCACTACGTCCCTGTAACATTTAAGTTACGGGGACGCGGGTGCTTTTTGTTTTTCCGACAAAGCTGTTGCTGCCGTCTTTGTAACAAATATAGGAGGTAAAACATGGATTTTCAGACAATTATTTTGAAGCTGCAAAAATTCTGGGCAGGCCAAAACTGCATTATGGCACAGCCCTATGACATCGAAAAAGGCGCAGGCACAATGAACCCGTCTACCTTTTTACGCGTACTCGGACCTGAGCCCTGGCGTGTGGCTTATGTAGAGCCTTCCCGCCGCCCGGCAGACGGCCGTTACGGTGATAACCCGAACCGTCTGTTCCAGCATCATCAGTTCCAGGTTATCGTAAAGCCCTCTCCGGAAAACATTCAGGAGCTGTACCTGCAGAGCCTGGCTGAGCTCGGCATTCATCAGGAGGAGCATGATATCCGCTTTGTAGAGGATAACTGGGAATCTCCGACTTTGGGCGCTTGGGGCCTGGGCTGGGAGGTTTGGCTGGATGGTATGGAAATCACCCAGTTCACCTACTTCCAACAGGTGGGCAGCATTGACGTTAAGCCTGTAACTGTTGAAATCACGTACGGTTTGGAGCGTCTGGCTATGTACATCCAGGGTGTAGAAAACGTATTCGATATCCAATGGGTTGGCGACATCACCTACGGTGACGTTTTCCATACCAACGAGGTAGAGCAATCTTTCTACAACTTCCAGGTAGCAGACACCGCGCTGCTGTTTGACCTGTTCGACAAATATGAAGCAGAAGCTAAGCGCGTTATTGAGCTTGGTTATATCCGTCCTGCTTATGATTACGTTCTGAAATGCTCCCATGCATTCAACCTGCTGGATTCCCGCGGAGCAATCAGCGTAAGTGAACGTACTGCCTACATCGGCCGTGTACGTGCGATGGCCCGCCTGTGTGCAAAGGCTTATGTAGCACAACGTGAAGAAATGGGCTTCCCGCTGCTCAAGAAAGGGGAGAATAAATAATGGAAAAATTACTTTTTGAAATCGGTACAGAAGAGATTCCTGCGAAATTTATGCCTGCCATTCTGGCACAATTAAAGGATTTGGCAGAAAAGAAAATGACTGAGCTGCGCATTCCCTTCGAAGCAGTTAAAACCTATGGCACTCCCCGTCGTATGACCTTCATTGCCAGCGGCGTTGCCGAGGCTCAGGAGGACAGCACTGTTGAGGCTAAAGGTCCTTCCGCAAAAATCGCTTTCGTAAGCGGCGCTCCTTCCAAAGCAGCTATCGGCTTTGCTCGCGGCCAAGGCGTTGACGTAAAAGAGCTCGTTGTTCGCGATGATTATGTATATGCTGTTAAGCATCTGGCAGGCCAACCGGTTAAGGATTTGCTGCCGGGCCTGCTGACTGATATCCTCACCAGCCTGAACTTCCCGAAAAACATGCGTTGGGCAGATCATGAATTCAAATTCGTCCGTCCGATTCGTTGGCTGGTTGCACTGTTCGGCGATGAAGTTATCCCTGTTGAAATTACCGGCGTAAAATCCGGCAAATTCAGCCGCGGTCACCGCTTCCTGCGTCCTTCCGCACTGGATAACGCTAAAGCTCATGAGTCCATCGGCGATGCTGCCAAGGCTCTGTTCGACACTGTAAAGAGTAAGGCTAAGAACGCAGTAGCTTCCGCTGCTATCGGCACCATCGGCGCTGTAGAAATCCCTGATGCTGATTCCTATGAAAAGGTTATGTATGACAACTATGTAATGGTTGACCAGGACGCTCGCCGTGAGCTGATTCGTCAACAGGTTACTGACCTGGCAATTGCCGAAGGCGGTCATGCAGAAATCAATGAAGACCTGCTGGAGGAAGTAAACTATCTGGTAGAATGGCCGACTGCTCTGTGCGGCAAATTCGAAGAGAAATTCCTTGCTCTGCCGAAGGAATGCATCATCACCCCGATGCGTGAGCATCAGCGTTACTTCCCGGTACTGGCAGAGGACGGCTCCCTGCTGAACAAGTTCATCACCGTACGCAACGGCGGCAAGGAGCATCTGGAAATTGTTGCTCACGGTAACGAGCGCGTACTGCGTGCACGTCTGAGCGACGCTGAATTCTTCTTCAACGAAGACAGAAAACAAACTTTGGCTGACCGTCTGGAAAAACTCAAAACCGTTTCCTTCCAGGAAGGCCTGGGAAATATGAACGATAAGAGCAAACGTCTGGTACAGGCTGTTGATATGCTGGCTATGGCTATCAATGCCAAGGTTGATAAAGAAAAGCTGGAGCGCACCGCTCTGTTGTGCAAATGTGACCTGGTAACCGGTATGGTTATCGAATTCACCGAGCTGCAAGGCGTTATGGGCCGCGAATATGCTAAGCTCGACGGCGAAGCTCCCGAGGTTGCACTGGGCATTTACGAGCATTATCTGCCGCGCTTTGCCGGTGACGAGCTGCCGACTACCGATATTGGCCGTCTGACCGGTATTGCCGATAAACTGGACAACATCTGCGCTACCTTCAGCCGCGGTCTGGCTCCGACCGGCTCTCAGGATCCGTACGCACTGCGCCGTCAGGCTCTGGGCATCATCAACATTCTTCTGGACGGCAACTACCATGTATCTCTGTACAAGGTTATCGCCGGTGCTCTGTACCTGCTGAACATCCCGGCAGAGGATACCAAAAAGCTCGTACCGCAAATTGCTGAGTTTATGAAACAACGTCTGCGCAACATGCTGATGGATCAGGGCATCCGTTATGATGTAGTTGACGCAGTTCTGGCTGACCAGATGAACGACGATTTCACCGATCTTGTTGCCCGTGCTAAGGCTCTGAACAGCTTTGTTGCTTCCGCAGAGGCTCCGGCACTGATTCAGGCTGCAACCCGTGTTGCTAACCTGTGCAAGAAGATTGAAGAAGAATCCGCTATCAACCCGCAGCTCTTCGCTGTAGAGGCTGAAGGCGCTCTGCACAATGCTGCTATGGCAGCCAGCAAGGAAGTGCTGGTTGCAGCAACCAAGTATGACTATGCTGCAGTTATGGCTGAAGCAGTTAAGCTGGTTGACCCGATTAACAAATTCTTCGAAGACGTTATGGTTATGGACGAGGACGTTCGCGTGAAGAACAACCGTCTGGCACTCTTGGCAGCAGTTAAGGATATTACCCATGCTGTAGGTGACCTGAGCGTTATCGTACAATAATAAAAACTAAGGAGATTAGTCTAATGGAACAATTTAATGCAGAAGCAAAAGCACTTGTAGAAATGCAGAACGAATATGTTTTGCTCACTGGCAAAAACCCCAGCGAAATGTGCCATGATGATTTCATCCGCGCAGAAGAGCTGAACGTACAGATTAAGGACGCAACCAAGGTTATGGCTGCGCTGGCAATCGAATTTGCTGGCTACAAAAAAGACGAAAAGGGCCTGTGGGTAGAAAAATAATTCTCTCGCTGTGCTTTTTAACAGCCTTTGGGGCTTAAGACCATAAGCCTCGCGTGATTGTTTTTGTAATTTAACCGGTCTCTGATATGCTATTACATATAGCTGTCGGAGGCCGGTTTTATTTTTTAGCTTTTTGAGTAATAAAAAAATATCGGAGCCCCTGACCGTTATCGGTCGGGACTCCGACACTGAGAAAAGAAGTGTTTTATGAATGTAAGTCGACAGCTGTTACAGCTTTGCCGTCCACAATCCGTGCAGATTGCAATAAGCATAAGCGGCGAGCGGAGCTGCACCCTCGGCAAGAGCGAAAACAGCCTCCGGCTTGTCACCGGGCTTTAAGATATAGCGCTGACCGCCATGAGTTGTCTGCAGATAAATCCATTGGATGTAGTGCTTTTCAATCATGGGATGCTCTACGCTGCCTACAGCTACACGAACTGTGCTGCCATCAACAGTAATAACCGGCACATGCTTTTCCTGCGCTGCGTCTTCGGTGTTGGCAACAAGCTCCTGCATGGGCTTGCCGCAGCAGACAAGCTCGCCGCCGCCGTCCTGAATCAGGCCGACGATATTACCGCAAATACTGCATTTCAAAAATTTTACTGTCATTGTGCATCGCTCCTTTCGCAAAATAAAACCTTTATAGACCCGGAAACTCAATGTTCCTAACTTAATTATAGCTTATGTTATATGCAAAGTATATAGCTTTACAGAAAATGTTGCACACTTCTCACAATTACAGGAAAGATGCAAAGTGATATTTTGGCGTTATGTAGGCTGCGGAATTGATGTAAAGCATTATCTTAGCGTGCTGCTGTTTCTTTGCAGGCTGTTTTTGTGATATAATTAGATATATATACAATAAAATCGAAAAGGTCAGGTGGAAATATATGAAGCAGATAATTCCCGTAAAACAGGGGGATAATATTACGTTAACTGTCAACGGTCTCGGCAGCAGCGGTGAAGGCGTTGGCAAGTACGAGGGCTTTACTGTCTTTGTCAAAGGTGCGCTGCCGGAGGAAGAGGTGCGCGTAACTATTACGCTGGTGAAGAAAAGCTATGCAGTTGGTGCGCTGGAGGAGATTGTCAAAGCATCTGCCGAGCGTGTGGAGCCTGCGTGCCCGGTGTACAAGGAATGCGGTGGCTGTCAGCTGCAGCATTTGAGCTACAAGGGACAGCTGGATTGCAAGCGTCAGCAGGTGCAGGATGCGCTCACCAGAATCGGACATCTGGACTTAGAGGCATTGCCGGTGTTGGGGGCGGCGGAGCCGTGGAGCTACCGCAATAAGATGCAGTTCCCCGCGGCAACGGACACCGAAGGCGTGCTGCATATAGGCTGTTATGCGACGGCAACGCACAGCGTCGTAGATACGGATGCCTGCATGATTTCTAAAGAGGCGAACAACGCGATTATGAAAACGGTGCGCACCTGGATGCAGCATTATAACATCAGCGCCTATGACGAAAAGACAGGCAAGGGACTCGTGCGCCATATTATGGGACGCGTGGGCGTGCACAGCGGCGAAGTGATGGCGGTTATTATTACCTCCGGCTATGACATTCCGCATCGCGGCGTGCTCATCGAATGGCTGAAGCGTCATGTTCCGGGACTTGTGAGCGTGGTGCAGAATATCAACAAAAAGCAGACGAACGTGGTTATGGGCAGTAAAACTCGTGTGCTGTACGGACCGGAATCGATTAAGGACAGCCTGGGAAGCCTGAGCTTTCATATTTCCGCACAGGCCTTCTTCCAGGTAAACAGCGAGCAGGCCGAAAAGCTGTATAACAAGGCGTTGGAGTTTGCGGCGCTGAGCGGTAAGGAAACCGTGGTGGACGTTTACTGTGGTACCGGTACAATCTCCCTGTATCTTGCGCGCCATGCCAAACAGGTTTATGGTATTGAGATTGTGGCTCCTGCGATTGAAAACGCCAAGAAAAATGCAGAAGAAAATAAATGCGCTAATGCGGAATTTATCTGCGGCGATGCGGCAGTGGAGCTGCCGAAGCTGCTGGCCGGCGGCGTACGTCCGGACGTTGTGGTGGTGGATCCTCCGCGTGCGGGCTGCGAGCAGAAGGTGCTGGCTGCGATTGCTGAGGTGCAACCTGAGCGCGTTGTCTATGTGTCCTGCAATCCTGCATCCTTGGCGCGTGATTTGGCGTTTATGGAACAGCATGGGTATAAGGCGATTGTGGCGCAGCCGGTGGATATGTTCCCGATGACGAGCCATGTGGAAACTGTGGTACTCTTAAACCGCATGAATACGGCATTTTAAGGGTTTCGGAAGGGTGAAAAACTGTAATTTGTGGCCCTCGTGTGGCCGAAAATTTTAGATGGCCACAATTTAATAGCAAAAAACAAAGCGCTCAGACAACAATCATTTGCTGTCTGGGCGCGGTTTGGTTTTGAGATAGACAACTATTGTCACATTAATGTTTTATAATGAATTTAACTGAGTAATTCAATGAGGAATGCAACACTGAATTGCTAATATGGAATTCTCTAAATCATTGGAGTACAAGAGATTGTAAGTGTTGGCAAGAATACTCTCAGAGGAAGATTATTATTAATGAATCTAAGAAAAGGATTGTATAAGAGGTGAAAGTGATAATGGTTACATTTAAATTGATAGAAGAAACAGACGAGTATTTACTTTATTGGTATTACGCTGAAGGCGATGAAAGCCTAAAACCGGGAATAATCATCGTTGATAAAATTAACGGTAAGATTGATATTACAGAGCTTGCCGAGGATGATTGGGAACGTGATATATCTGTTGAAGAGCTAAATGAATTAGCTGAATCAGTCAATAGGGAGATACGTGAAGAAGGAGGAACGGATTTCCTGGAGCTTGCAACGGAACCGGAGCATAGCGTATTTTTTGGAGACCATGCAGTCAATGCAATTTGGGATAAATTGCGTGAAGAAATTGTTCCAAAAAAAGGAGCGCGGGCTTGGTATTGATGAAGCGTTGAAGCAGTGGTTTTACTCTATTTTGAATAGGGCAGTAAAGAAAATTTTATCCTTGCTGGCAGCATAACAGCATAGCATTACAAGGCGTTCTACATGATTGCGGTAGAACGTCTTATTCTTCAAGAAATATTAGAGAATTTTCATATTATTCTTGACATTATCATAATTATCTGATAATATAAACCCATAAGATTTTGCACACCTGCCTGGAGCACGGTCACTGCAGCGTCACGAACGCCTTATGTATTATTGAAGTAGTACATATGGCGTTTTTTATTAAGAAGACTAACTATAAAAAGTCAAGGTGGTAAAGATAAAAAACTTAAACCAAATAGATACATTGAATTTTTATTAGGTTAGTTGAAAAAACGCATGACAAATAAAGCATCGTTTACGGTGCTTTCAAAGACAGTATCAAATTAAGTAAAGTCAAGAAGCTTTCAGAAAAGCCTGCTTTGTTTTCTCAATGTGGAAGATCACCCTAACCAATTTCTTTACGGCATGAGATATAGCAACATAGTAATGCTTACCTTCAGCACGTTTTTTCGCTAAGTAATCTGCAAAAGTTTTGTCCCAATGGCATACAAGTTTCGCAGCATGAAACAATGCGTAACGCAAATAGTGTGAACCACGTTTTTCCATATGAGCATAGCAGTTATCAAGTTTACCGGATTGGTAGATAGAGGGAGAAAAGCCTGCATAAGCTAAAATCTTATCTGGAGAAGAAAAGCGGCTGAAATCGCCAATTTCCGAGATAATCATAGCTCCCATATTACGTCCGATTCCAGGTATTGTAGTGATAGGAGAAGCAATCTTATCCATCATTTTAGAAATCTCTGCTTCTATTTCATCAATATCAATAGTCAGTGCGCAAATAAGCTTAATAGTATGCTTTAGCTCAAGAGATTTAGCTGGCATATTAGAGCCGACAGAATTTTTGGCAGCATCTCTAATCTTAATAGCAGTTTCACGGTCATAGTGACCTTTTGAAGCTTTGGAGAGTAGATTAGTAAGCCTTGTCAGATGTACAGAAGCTATAGCTGATGCGCTAGGAAATTCTTCCAGCAATTGGTAAATAGAGGTCATATGAAGAGTTGGAACGAGTTTTTCAAGTTCCGGGAAAAGGATTTGTGCTAAGCGGGAAAAAGATGTTTTAAGCTTAGCGCGTTCTTCAACTTTAGAAAACCTGTAACGGGTTAGTGACTTTAAATCTTCGTTATGGTAAGATATATCCGAGTAGGATTTTAAGCTTACATCGGACAATAACATCATAGCAATGGTTTTAGAATCAATCTTATCCGTTTTCGTCTTTCTAAGGCTAAGACTTTTTCTGTAAAGATTTGTGTGGAGTGGGTTAAGAATAAAGGTGGCTAGACCTTTGTTCAACAAGAACCCAATGATGTTATAGCTGTAATGACCGGTAGCTTCAAGTCCTACTTTTATATTGTCAGAAGAAGAGACAGATTGGATTTTTTCGTAAAGAAAATTGAAACCTTCTTTGTTGTTGAGAATAGTAAAAGGTTTGGCAAGAACTTCACCTTCGGAGTTCATAATGAAGCAGTCGTGCTTGTCTTTAGCAACGTCAATACCAACTAAAATAGTCAATTGAAAACACCTCTTGAATAAATATTTGATACTGTTTTAGAACCACGGGTACTCCTTGCAATTGTAGCCTCGTTCTACATAAACCGTCATACGGTATCTAACTGATTAACAAATTAACAAAGAGACTGTGGTTAGAGCCTTCAAAAAACCATCTAGTGGTAGGAGTTGAAAACTAATCCACAGTATCTAAAACAATATAGCTTAAATTTTTATTAAAAACAACCTAAGCTATGACTATATTATACGAGGGAGTTGAAGTTATGCAGACAAATGAAGCAAGTCAAGAAAGTGAAATCAAGCAGGTCATACGCAGCCTTTGCATGATGAACAACAGGTTTATGAACTTTATGCTTAATGACAACAAAGAAACAGCGCAGGTTTTCTTGCGCGTAATCCTGGAAGATGATAAAATTAAGGTAAGAAATGTCAGGATACAGAGCTTTATCCAAAACATCTACGGACATTCTTCTCAACTGGATATTTTAGCGCAGGATAGCAAAGGACGTTATTTTAACGTAGAGGTGCAGAGAAGCGATGAAGGCGCACCTGCAAGACGCGCCAGATTTTACAGCAGTATCCTTGATACACACTTCCTGCAGCCTGGTAAGCTCTACGAAGAACTGCCGGATACCTACGTAATTTTTATCACAGAAAACGATGTCTTGCACGATAATTTGCCACTGTATAATATCAGGCGCAGAATCGATGAAAATGCGAAATGCTTTGAAGATGGTTCGCGCATTATCTATGTTAACAGCCAGCGTCGAGATGATACAGCATTAGGTAAACTGATGCAGGATTTATATTGCACAGAGCCAAAGAATCTGCATTACCAAGAATTTGCCGAGCGCATGGAGTTTTTGAAATACAGCAAGGAGGGTGAAGAAAAAATGACTGATGTAATTGAAGAATATGCTGCAAGAAAGGCCGAAGCAGCAGCGAAGGCAGTTGAAGAAAAAATGACTGACGTGATCGAAGAATATGCTGCAAAAAAGGCAGAAGCAGTAGCGAAAGAAGCTAGTGAAAAAGCACAGGCACGTAACATTGAATTAGCCAAAGACCTTTTGAGTGAAGGGGAAAGCATCGAAAGAACTGTACGTCTTTCAAAGCTTTCGGAAGCAGAAGTACGTGAGCTGGCATCCAAGCTGACAGCATAACAGTAAAATAGCATAAAGCTGCAAAAGGCGTTCTGCCCAACTTTGGTAGAACGCTTTTTTATATAAACGCTCTCCGCATTCTCCCTGATTTATGCTATAATAAACTACAAGTATGTTTGCAGGAGGTTGGCCATGTTTGCTGTTAATGTTGCGATAAATTTACCGGTAAAAAATCTATTTCGTCAGTTTACCTACAGTGTGCCGGAAGCGCTGCAGTTTATAGACAGCGGCTGGCGTGTAGTTGTTCCCTTCAGCGGCCAGAAGGTGGAAGGCTTTGTGGTAGAGCGTGTGCCGCTGCCTAGTGATGAAGTACTGAGAAGTAAGCTGAAGCCGGTGGAGGCAGCCTTGGGGGACACTCCCTGGTTTGATAAGGAAATGCTGGCTACTGCCACATGGATGGCAGATTATTATATGTGTTCGCTGGCAGAGGCGATGCGCCTTTTTGTGCCGGGGAAATCGAGTATTAAGCGGCGTGCCGTGCGTGATGCGCAGGGGCGTCTGCTTTATTATGTTTATAATGAGCGTTTGCAGGAAAAAACTGTGTTGGCTTACCGAATCAATGTAGCAGGCAGGCAGGCGTTGGCCGAAGGAGTACTTGCCAAACGCGCCAAGGGGCAGCATGCTGCGTTGGGCATACTGGCACAGGCTGCAGGGGCGCTTAGCGTAAGCGAGCTGGCGCAGCAGGGAGTAAGCTCTGCCGTGGCGCGCGCATTAGCGCAAAACGGTTTGGCGGACGCAGTGCAGAAGCGTGTGCTGCGCAACAGCTACAACACGGTGCAGGAACGTGGCGAAAGCCTGCAGCTGACGGCGGAGCAGCAGGATGCTGCGGCAAAGATTAATCAGGCGATAGATGCGCAACGTGCGCAGTCGTTCTTGCTGCAGGGAATTACCGGCAGTGGCAAGACGGAGGTTTATCTGCGCGCGGCGGCTCATGCCGTTGATGCAGGTTGGCAGGTGCTGATGCTGGTGCCGGAAATTGCGCTGACGGCACAGCTGGTGAAACGCTTTCAGGCGTGGTTCGGCAGCGAAATTGCCGTGGCGCACAGCAAGCTGTCGCAAAATGAAAGAGGCGACGTGTGGTACCGCATGCGCACAGGCAAGGCAAGAGTTTTAATCGGTGTGCGCAGTGCAGTGTTCGCTCCGTTTGAAAAGCTGGGGCTGGTGATTGTCGACGAGGAGCACGAGGGAAGCTATAAGGAGGAGGACCACCGTCCGCATTATAATGCGCGTGATGTTGCCCGCACACGCTGCCGCCTGACCGGCGCAGCTTTGGTGCTTGGCAGTGCTACGCCGGATTTATGCACGTATTATAAGGCGCTGCAGGGCGAATGTATACATTTGCATCTTACGTCACGTCCTAATGGTGCTGCTTTGCCAAAGGTTGAGATCGTGGATATGCGTAAGGAGCTGAAGGCGCGCAATTTCAGCGTGCTGTCGCGGGCGCTGCAGCAGGCGTTGGTGATGACGGCGGCGGCGGGCGAGCAGGCGATAGTGCTTTTGAACCGTCGTGGCTATTCTACCTTTGTGATGTGCCGTGACTGTGGCCAGACGATTACCTGTCCGCATTGCGCAGTAGCAATGGTTTACCATAAGAAGAACGAGGATTTGCGCTGCCATTACTGCGGTAACACGATGCCGTTGCCGCAGGAGTGCCCGAACTGCCATAGCCGCCGTATTAAGTATTTCGGCAGCGGTACACAGAAGGCCGAAGAACAGCTGCAGCAGCTGCCGGAGGTGCGTGTGCTGCGCATGGATCAGGATTCTACCGTGGCGAAGTTTGCGCATGCCGATATTCTGCGGCGTTTTGCAGGTGGCGCGGCCAATGTTTTGATAGGCACGCAAATGGTGGCAAAGGGGCATGATATTCCCAATGTAACGCTGGTGGGAGTGCTGGCGGCGGACAGTACGCTGCATCTGCCGGATTACAGAGCGTCGGAACGTGCTTTTTCGCTGCTGACGCAGGCAGCGGGGCGTGCGGGACGCGGTGACAGGCCGGGACATGTAATCTTCCAGACCTATGATCCGGATAACCCGATTCTGCAACTGGCGGTGACGCAGGATTACGACACCTTTGCCAAGCGTGAGCTGCAGGAGCGCCAAAACTATTTTTATCCGCCGTTCGCCCAGATGCTTAAGCTGCAGATAGTGGATAAGGATGAGGGCGCAGGCCTGGCATTGGCGCAGCAGGTTGTCTTTTATCTGCAGAGCTTGAAGCTGCAAGGAAAGCTGGAGAATTTGCTGATTGCAGGACCGTTTCCCTCACTGGTGGCGAAGGCCTATGACCTGTATCGCTTCAATGTGCTGTTGAAGGCGCGAGATTTGAGGGAAACAAAGGAAGCATTGTTGAACAGTGAATTCAAGGAAAAGCCTAATCTTTACTTTAATGTTGACCCTGTAAGTGTAATTTAAAGTGATAAATGATTGTATAAAAACGGAGTTTGTGTTACAATATATAAAATTTAGTACTGCTAATACTGATAGAATGTTGCAAAAAATCTGTCGGTGTCAGCAAATTGATTTATAGGAGTAATTGTTTATGAGCATGCAGATGGAATTTATCAAGGTGCTGCCGTCGCCGCAGGCCTTAATGGAGGATTATCCGGTAAGTAAGGCTTCTAAGCTGCTGAAGCTGCAGCGTGACGAGGCTATAAAGAATATTTTTACAGGCAAGGATGACCGCTTTTTGCTGGTTATCGGTCCTTGCTCCAGCGATAACGAGGACGCTGTGCTGGACTATGTTTATCGTCTGGCTAAGCTGCAGGAAAAGGTACAGGATAAAATTTTTATCGTACCGCGTCTGTACACCAACAAGCCGCGTACTATCGGCGTAGGCTATAAGGGTATGCTGCACCAGCCTTCTCCCGAGGGTGAAGAGGATATGCTGGGCGGTATTATCGCTATCCGTAAAATGAACGTGCGCGTGGTAGAAGAAACAGGCCTGACCGGTGCGGAGGAAATTCTCTATCCTGAGGTTTTCCGTTATCTGTCCGATTTATTGAGCTATGCCGCAGTCGGTGCGCGCTCCAGCGAGGATCAGCTGCACCGCATGATTGCCAGCGGCGTAGGCATTCCCGTAGGCATGAAGAATCCTACCAGCGGCGATTTGTCTGTTATGCTCAACAGTGTGGCGGCAGCGCAGCATGAGCAGGAATTTTTGTTCCGCGGCTGGGAGGTACGCACCAAGGGCAATCCGCTGGCGCATTCTATTTTGCGCGGTTATGTTGACCCCATCGGCAACAGCTTCCCCAACTACCATTATGAGGTGCTGAAAATCGTTATTGATATGTATGCAGAGCGTCAGCTGCAGAACCCGGCGATTATTGTGGATACCAACCACGCTAACTCCGGCAAAAAATATCTGGAGCAAATCCGCATTGCCAAGGATATTGTGCATTCCCGCAAGCTGAACGCGGACATCAACAGAATCGTCAAGGGCCTGATGATTGAAAGCTATATCGAGGACGGTGCTCAGGGCGTGCATGACGGCGTCTATGGCAAATCTATTACCGACCCCTGCCTGGGCTGGGAAAAAACGGAAAGATTGCTGCTTGACCTGGCGGAAGAACTGTAAACTGATAAGTATGAGCTGCTGTAGCGAAGGCTGCGGCAGCTTTTTTGCATGCAAAAAGACCGCCTGCTTCAGCGGGCGGCCTCTAAACATTCTCAGCTATTAAAATGTTTCCAGCAGCTTGTAGCCACGACCGATGAGGAAGGTGGCAGTTTCCGGCTCGTTGGTTTTGAAAACTACTACCGGCTTAACGTTATCACGGTTAAAGGAAATATACAGATAGGAAATGTCGATGTTGGCACCGTGGATAGCGGCAAGAATTCCGTCCAGATAACCCGGAGTATCGTTCATCTCTACGGCAATAACCTTGTCCTGACGGCATTGGTAGCCTTCTGCTTTCAGCACCTCGATAGCAGTTTCTGCCTTGTCCACAATCAGGCGTACAATGCCGAATTCCGCACTGTCATTAGCCAGCATAGTGTAAATATTGATATTGGCTTTAGCAAGAATGGTGGTGATTTTGAACAAACCACCCTCGTTGTTTTCGGTGAATAAAGAAACCTGGTTCAGCATATGTAAAAATCCTCCCTAAATTATCATAAAGCGGGCTGTACTGTTGTCAGTTTTTGCTTGCTTAATAAAAGATTATAGCACAAAATTTGATGAGAAGAAAGAGGCTTTTGTAAAGTTATCTTTGCCTGACGCAAGCTATTGTGAAGTGAAAGAGGACAAAAATAATATTTGTTTTTGTTTTGAAAGAAGCAAATAACAGGTTTTTGGGTTAAGGTTGATGCTTGCTAACCATTTCAATCTTTAGCGTAAATGTTTCAGTAGACTTTTGGTTGAAACGAATAAAAATTTCAAATTACTTGATTTTTCGTATGAAAGTGCTATAATAATTCTTGCAATATATGAACAAGCATCGAAGTGTTTGCAAGAAGGCGGAGGTTGATAGTATGGGTATGAAGAAATTATTAGCAGTGTTATTCTCGGCTTTACTGCTTGTAGGCGTTGCAGGCTGCGGCGGCAACAATGCGCAACAGGGCGCGGTGACACAAAAGGTTATGAACGCCAAAACTAAGCAGGATTTTGAGCCTGTAACAGAAATTAAGGAAGGACGCAAAAACGTTTATGCCGTACTTAAGGTTATGAAGGGTAACTACTGGGAAGAAGTTATCCGCGGTATTAAGGACGGTGCAGCCAAGGCTGACGTTAACGTTTATGTAGGCGGCGTTATGAAGGACGGCGACTGGGAGCTGCAGCGCGATATGGTCAAGGAGCTTCCCGGCAAAAAAGCAGATGCAGTAATTCTTGCTCCGGCGGACAGCTCCAATATGACGGCAAGTGCGAAAACTCTGCGCGAGCAGAAGCTACCGGTATTTTTGGTTGATACTGCACTCAGCAGCAATGATTACGATGCAGCCTTCCTTACCAACAACCTGGAGGCCGGTGCCGAGGTTTGCCAACAGATGGTAGAGCAGATGAAGGCTAACGGCGTGAAGGAATCCGAGGAGGCAACAGTTCTGGTACATGTCAGCACCTTGGCCAGCACTACGATTGCCGACCGCTTGAACAGTATTATGGCAAACTGGGGTAAATTTGCTCCTGCAAGCTGGAAAATCGAACATGATTATATTATTAACTACGGTGATGAAGCGGGCGCAGTTAAGCTAGTTACCGAAAAAATCAAAAACACTCATAATGTTAAAGGCATTATCGCCTGCAACAACGGCTCCACCAATGCAACTGTAGAGGCTGTAATGGCTGCAGGTCGCAAGGATGTTGCCGTTACCGGTTTTGACCTTGGCAAAAAGACTTTACTGGGCTTGGAGGACAAGAACTATAGTATTGCCGTTGCCGTACAGAATCAGTACAAAATGGGCTATGAGGCTGTGATGGCTGCCGCTGCTGCAGCAAAAGATGGCAGCAAGCCTGCACAGAAGCTGGTAAATACCGGTATCCGTATGGCAGATAAAAACAATTATAAAAAATAGATAAAAAAAGCTTAAGAGCCTTCTGCTTCTGACGGGTAATCCGCCTGGTGCAGAAGGCTTTTGCAGTATTTGCTTAAATATATGAGGAAGCCCGTGCAGAGAATTTGTTTTTTCCTGTAGTAATGTGTTATAATGAGCTATTGGAATAGATACAAGGAGGAACAAAAATGGCTAAGTTAAAAATAGTGATTGCCGGCGCTCCGGTGCTGCGTGAGGTAGCTCAACCGGTAGAGCGTATAGATAAAAAATTGCAGCGTCTGCTGCGTGATATGGCAGAAACAATGTATGCGGCCGACGGCGTAGGCCTGGCAGCACCGCAGGTGGGTGTAAGCAAGCGCGTAGTAGTTATTGACGTAGGCGAAGGCCTGTACGAGCTGATTAATCCTGAGATTGTTAAACGTGAGGGCAAAGTGCTGGGCAGCGAAGGCTGTCTTTCCGTGCCTGATTATGAGGGCGAGGTAGAGCGCTCCGAATATGTAGAATGCGAATTCACCGACAAAACCGGTCAACGCATGCTGCTTTCCGCAAGCGGTCTGCTGGCTATTTGCATTCAGCATGAGCTGGACCATCTGGACGGCATTCTGTTCATCGACAAGGCTAAAACCATTTCGCCTAAGCAGAAGGAAAATCCCGAGGATGCTGTAAGATAAATCCTGAGCGGGATATGAAAAAAAGATATACGGAGGAAAACAAATGCGTATAGTATTTATGGGAACACCGGATTTCGCAGTCGGCAGCCTGCAGGCGCTGTGCGAAAGCTGTAAGCATGAAATTCTTGCGGTAGTAACTCAGCCGGACCGTCCGAAGGGACGCGGCAACAAGCTGCTGCAGACACCTGTTAAGGAATATGCGCTGGAGCAGGGCCTGACTGTTTACCAGCCGCAAAAGGTAAAAACCCCTGAATTTGTTGAGCTGCTGCACGAGCTGCAGCCGGAGCTGATTGTAGTAGCTGCCTTCGGCCAGTTCTTGAGCAAAGAAATTCTGGAGCTGCCGAAATACGGCTGCATCAACGTACACGCTTCGCTGCTGCCGAAGTATCGCGGTGCGGCGCCGATTCAGTATGCCATCATCAAGGGCGAAAAGGAATCGGGCGTAACGATTATGCAGATGGATATCGGCATGGATACCGGCGCAATGCTGGATAAGGTAGTGGTGCCTATTGCTGAAAACACCACGATGGGCGAGTTGCATGACGCTCTGCGTGAGCAGGGTGCGGCACTGCTGCTGCAGGTTATCGACAAGATTGCAACAGGTACTGCCGTTGCTGAACCGCAGGATAACGAGCAGGCTACCTATGCGACTCTTTTGGACCGCAGCATGGAGCATATCGACTGGAGCAAAACTGCGCAGGAGGTACACAACCTTATCCGTGGCTTTAACCCTGCACCCAGCACCTTTACCAAGCTGCCGAACGGCAAGAGCCTGAAAATCTGGGGCAGCAAAATGACTGGCAAAAGCAGTGCTGCTGCTGCCGGTACCGTTATCGAAACCGGCAAGCACAGCTTCTTTGTAGCTTGCGGTGAGGGCGTACTGGAAATCACCGAGGTACAGCCCGAATCCAAAAAACGTATGCCGGCGCAGGTTTTCCTGAACGGTCGCGGCGTACAGGAGGGCGACCTGCTTGCCTGAAGCAGGCTGTGATTTGAAGGAGTAATCTTTTAATGAACGAAGACAGTGTATTTAAGCCTAAAAAACGTATATTTATGGCTCTGACCTCCATCAGCGCCGTATTAGGTGCGTTGATGTTTTATGTGGTCTGGAAGGTAACCTTTCCGGGGCTTTATGAAATCAGCCGTTTTCTGCCGATAGTCTTCGGCTTTTTCGGCGTACTTATAGTGTTGGCGATGCTCAGCGGCGTGCTGGGAATCGTTATGGCGCTGTTGGGAATACCGGTGCTCAAAATTTTGTATTTTTGGGCGTGGAAGGCGATTAATATTCTTTTCCCCTTTGCGGTAGTACTGGGACGCTTGTTCAACATTCCCCGTGACCGCATCGAGCAGTCCTTTATCGAGGTCAGCAACAATCTGGTGCTGCAGCATAAGGTGAAGGTGCCTGCCAACCGAATAATGATTTTAACACCGCATTGTATCCAGCTGGATACCTGCGTACATAAGATAACCCGTAATGTAGAGAACTGCCGTCAGTGCGGACGCTGCAGCGTAGGTGCTATGCTGGGGCTGGCGCACAAGTACGGTTGCCATTTTGCTGTGGCCACCGGTGGTACGCTGGCAAGGCAGATGGTAAAGCAGGCAAGGCCGAAGGCTATTGTGGCCGTGGCCTGTGAGCGTGATCTGACCAGCGGCATTCAGGATGTGTTTCCTCTGCCGGTTCTGGGCGTTTTAAACGAGCGTCCCTTTGGTCCCTGCTTTAATACACGGGTAGATATTAATAAGCTGGAAGCAGCAATTTTAGCATTTATGGAAGATGATGAGGAAGAAACAAAGCATGCGGAAGGAACAAAAAGCAAATTATCCTGAAAGTGCCCGCGGAGCAGCGGCGCTTTTGGTGCGTATGGTGTTGGAGGACGGCGCTTATACGAATATCGCGCTGAACCAGTATTTGCGCGGCAGCAGACTGAGCGACCTTGACAGAAGGCTGGCAACGGAGCTGGTATACGGCACGGTGAAGGCCAGCGGTACGCTTGACTGGTATCTGGCTCAGTGCGTCAGCCGTCCGCTGGATAAGGTGGCCGGTGATATTCTGGCGATACTGCGCATCAGCACCTACCAGCTGCTGTATATGACACGCATTCCTGCGTCGGCGGCAGTAAACGAGGCTGTAAAGCTGGCACGCTCGGTGAGCCATGAGGGCAGTGCCAAGTTCGTCAACGGCGTGCTGCGCGGTCTGCTGCGTAAGCAGGAGGCAGGCGCTTTCGTTCTGCCTGATGCTGAAAAACAGGATGCCGATTATCTGTCACTGAAATATTACCATCCGCGCTGGTTGGTGAAGCGCTGGTTGGGACCGTGGGGACGCGGCGGCACCGAACGCCTGCTGGCGTTTGATAATACGGCTGCGCCGGTGTGCCTGCGTGCCAATACGCTGGTGACTACGCGCGACAAGCTGTTGGCTGATCTGACGGAAATGGGTGCGCAGGTGCGTGCTTCCGAATGGAGTCCCTACGGCATTGTGGTAGAGCATCTGCCGTCGCTGCATACACTTTTGGCAGCACTGCCGCAGCATTTTTATATTCAGGATGAAAGCTCCATGCTGGTAGCGCCGGTGCTGGCGCCCCAGCCCGGAATGCGCGTGCTGGATATGTGCAGCGCTCCCGGTGGCAAGGCAACGCACGTGGCACAGCTTATGCAGGATAAGGGCGAGGTTATCGCCTGCGATATCCACGAGCACAAGCTGGAGCTGATTGCCGAAAACGCTGCCCGTCTGGGTATGAAGAGCGTCAAAGCACTGCAGAACGATGCTCTGCAGCTGCGCAGCGAATGGCTGGGCGCCTTTGACCGCGTACTGGTGGACGCACCCTGCTCCGGTCTGGGTGTACTGCGCCGCCGTGCGGAAGCACGTTGGCGCAAGCAGCGTAAGGACTTGAAGCTGTTCCCGCCGCTGCAGCTGGCAATTTTAAAGAATGCCGCACAGTACGTGAAGGATGGCGGTACCATGGTTTACAGCACCTGCACGATTGAGCAGAGCGAAAACCATTATCTGGTAGAAGAGTTTTTAACGCAGCATCCCGAATGGCAGCGCGTGGAATTTACGCATCCGCTGACGGGTAAGCAGGTACAGGAGCTGCAGCTTCTGCCGCAGAATGACGGCATTGACGGCTTTTATATCTGTAAGCTGATGAAAAAGCTGTAATATAGAGGTAAGAGAATGCAAGATATTTTTGCTTTACCAATAGAAGAATTACAAGAATTATTTGCGGCGGCAGGTCTGAAAAAGTTCCGTGCCAAGCAGGTGTTTCAATGGTTGTACCAAAAGTCGGTCTTTGATTTTGGCTCTATGCACAACCTGAGCAAGGCTGATATTGCCGTGCTGCAGGAAAAATTCACCGTGCTGCCGCGCAGTCTGGAAATTCTGCGCGAGCAGAATTCCTCCGACGGCATGACGAGCAAGCTGCTCTTGGGCTTGCCGGACGGAAATTCGGTAGAAACGGTTCTGATGCACCATGATTACGGCTACAGCGTGTGCGTTTCCAGCCAGGTCGGCTGCGATATGCACTGTGCCTTCTGCGCCAGCGGCCTGAAGGGCGCTGTACGCAACCTGACGGCTGCGGAAATCGTGGCGCAGGTTTACCTGTTCAACGAGCACCTGCGTGAGCAGGGTGCGATGGTGAGCAGAGTGGTGGTTATGGGCAGCGGTGAGCCGATGCTGAACTTTGACAGCGTTTTGCAGGCGCTGGATTTTCTGCACCGCGAGGACACCTGCAACATGAGCTACCGCAACATGACGCTTTCCACCTGCGGCATTATTCCGGGCATCAAACGCCTGGAGGAGCAGAGCAAGCCGATTAATCTGGCAATTTCGCTGCACGCAGTCAAAAACGAGTTGCGTACGGCGCTGATGCCTGTCAACAAGGGTTACCCCTTTGTGGATGTGCTGACAGCTGCTGAAAGCTACAGCAAGGCCAGCGGCAGGCAGATAACTTATGAATATATTCTGTTGAAGGGAAAAAATGACAGTCCGCAGGACGCGGAGCTTTTGAGCAATTACCTGCGCTATAAGCAGGCATCCGTTAATCTGATACCGGCCAACCCGGTACCGGAGCAGGGCTTTGAGCGTCCATCCAAAGCGGCAGTAGAACGCTTTTTGCGCATCCTGCAGAAAAACAGGATTAACGCTACCGTTCGTAAGGAGATGGGCAAGGATATTGATGCGGCCTGCGGTCAGCTGCGGGCTAAATTTGCCAAGGAACAGGAGCAAAAATAATGCAGGTAATCAGCAGAACCCATGTGGGCCTAGTCAGAGAGAATAATGAAGATGCGCTGCTGGTGCGCGAGCCCTCTCTTTTTGCCGTTGCCGACGGCATGGGAGGCTATGCGGCAGGCGAAATCGCCAGCAGGTCTACTATTAAAGCCTTTGAGGCTGCGACACACAGCCTGCGCCATGAGCAGGAGGAACAGAATATCCGTAAGGTTATGCTGGAGGCCTTTGACAAGGCCAATACGCACGTTTATAAAATGGCGGTGAGCAACGAAAGCTATTCCGGCATGGGAACGACGATGACGGCGCTTTATCTGCCGGGGGACGGGCACGGCTACTGCTGCCATGTAGGCGACAGCAGATTGTATCTGTTCCGCAACGACAAGCTGGAGCAGCTGACGCATGACCATACACTGGTAGCAGATTTAAAGGAACAGGGAAAAATCACGGACGAGGAAGCCTTTGTACATCCGCAGCGCAATATTTTGCTGCAAGCCCTGGGTGTCGAGGAAACAGTCAATGCTGATTTCTTCAGCTTCCGTCTGCAGGAGGGTGACAGGCTGCTGCTGTGCAGCGACGGTCTGTCCGACATGTTGCGTGCAGCTGAAATCAGCCGGATTATCGGCTGTGCCGATCCGGAGCAGGCTGCGGACAAATTGCTGGAGCAGAGCCTGGACAACGGCGGACGCGATAACGTGTCCCTGATTCTGATTGATTTAACTACGCAGGAGGAGGAAAGCTGTAATGGATAAAAATGGCAAGACCATCTTGAACGGACGCTATGAGATTATTCGTCCGATTGGCTATGGCGGTATGGCTGAAGTCTTTTTGGCCCACGACCAGCTTTTGGATCGTAATGTAGCCGTGAAAATGCTGCGCGACCAGTTCCTCGAGGACAACGAGCTGCTTGAGCAGTTCCGCCGGGAGGCGAAATCCGCGGCGCGCCTGGTGCATCCGTATATCATCAATATCTATGATGTTGTGTCGGAGGGCAGCAATCAGTATATAGTTATGGAATATGTTGACGGTGTTACTCTGAAGGAGTATATGAAGGAGCACAAGCTGAGCCTTAATACTGTGCTGGAAATCGCTGTGCGCCTTGCCGATGCACTGCAGCATGCTCACAGCCATAACATTATTCACTGTGACATTAAGCCGCAGAATATTTTGATTGATAAAAATATGAATCCTAAAATCGCTGATTTCGGTATTGCCAAAATGGTCACGAATCAGACGATGGTTTATTCCAAATCGGTGATGGGTTCTGTGCATTATATTTCTCCGGAGCAGGCCTGCGGCGGTAAGATTACTGCCAGCAGCGATGTCTATTCCTTGGGCATAGTGCTCTTCGAAATGCTTACGGGTGAGGTTCCCTACGTTGGTACAACGGCTGTTTCTGTTGCTATGATGCATGTAGAAAAGCCTGTGCCGCAGCTGAAGGACTACATGGATAATGTTCCCGAGGGCATGCAGGAGATTATGAACAAGGCGCTGGCGAAGCGCTGTGAGGACAGATACGCTAACGCCGGACAGATGCGACGCGATTTGCTGAACCTGAAGATGAAGCTCTTCCCTTTCAGCAGCGAGGACTATCATCAGGAGCTGGGCGCGGTGAAGTCCAACGGCAATGTTGTCGATAGCCCTGATGATGGTGCTACGGTGATTATGAAGCCGGTGCGCAGTGAGCTGCCGCCGAAGCAGGTAACTCCGGCTGTAACACAAGAGCCGGAAAAAATTCAGGAAAAGCAGGAAGCAATGCCTTCCGAAAAAGCAGGGGATGAAAAATCGGTGGTTAAGAAAAAGCTGAATTATACCAAACTGATAGTAATGATTACTGCTGCGGTAGTAGCAATTTCGCTGGTAGCGCACTTTATCTTCAACCGCAATCTGGCGGAAATTGAAGTGCCTAATGTTACCAATATGACGGTAGTTGAAGCACAGAAGCTGCTTGAGGAAAAGGAGTTTAAGGTAGAGTTAGAGGAAAAATACGGCGATCCTGATAAGTTTAAGCCCGGTACTGTTATGGAGCAGTCCCCAAAGGCCGGCGAAAAACGTAAGCAGGGCAGCCTTATTATCCTGACCATCTGTAAGGGCGCGGAGCTGAAGGCTGTGCCTGATGTTACAGGCATGTCGCTCTCGAAGGCGGAGCAGCAGCTGCAGGCCGCAGGCTTTAAGGTCGGCAAGGTGACGCGCAAGCATGTGGACGGCGGCAAAATCGGCGCTGTTCTCAGCCAGTCGCCGAAGGGCTTGGACAAGGCTCCTAAGGGAACTGGCATCGACCTGGTAATTAACGAAGGCGATAAGCCGGTACCGGATATTATCGGCAAATCTGTTGACGAAGCTAAGGGTATGCTGGAGCAGGCAGGCCTGAAGCTTGGTGAAATCAAAAAGGTTCAGGATGCCAACGCTAAGAAGAATGTAGTTTTGGCCTGCAACCCGGGTGTAGGCAGTAACCTTAACGACGGCGCGGCCGTAGCGATTACGGTGGCTGCCGGCGGCGAGAAGAAGAGCGCCTACGTTGACTTTGTTGTACCGAGCGGCAAGCCTGCCAACGTACGCATTGTGCTGACGGATGACAACGGCACGGCAACGCTGTACAGCGGTACACAAAACGGCAGCGTGCGTCTGCGTCAGAAGGTGGAATATGCAGGCAATGCCAAGGTCCAGTTCATCTGTGACGGCAAGCTCATTTCCGAAAGGAACCTGTAAACATGGCAGAGCTGCAGGGCAGAGTCCTGAAAAATTATAACGGCTATTATTACCTTAAGGTAGAAGGCGAGCCTTATACCTGCAAGGTAAAGGGAAAAATGAAGAAAAACCGTTTTTCGCTGGCAACAGGCGATATTGCCTGCTTTGAGGTAAGCAGCAGCGAAAAGCGCGAGGGGATGATTACCGGTGTGCTGCCGCGCAGAAATTTTCTGCCGCGTCCCACGCTGGCTAACCTGGATTTGTTTGTGGCAGCCTTTGCCTGTGCTGCGCCGGATTTCAGCTTTCTGTTGGCAGATAAGCTGCTGGCGTTGGCAGAGCTGGCGAAAATTCCTGCGATTTTGGTGCTTAACAAGGAGGATAATGCTCCTGCGGGCCTGATTGAGCAGGTGAAGGCTGTTTATGAGCCTATCGGCTACGAGGTTTATACTCTGTCGGCGCAGAACGGCACCGGCGTGGAGGCTCTGCGTGAGCGTCTGCGTGGTAAAATCTGCGCCTTTGGCGGACCTTCGGGCGTAGGCAAATCTTCTACGATTAACGCTATCGACAGCAGCGTTGACCTGCGCACGGGCGAGGTTAGCGAAAAAATCGGCCGCGGCAAGCATACTACACGTTATGCACAGCTGCTGCCGTTCGACGAAGGCTATATTGCGGACACTCCGGGCTTCGGCAATCTGCTGCTGGAGGGCCTGACCGCCGAAATGGTGTTGGCCTCCTTCCGTGAGTTTGCCGATTATGAGGCAGGCTGCAGGTTCTGTCCCTGTACGCATACGCACGAGCCTGTCTGCGGTGTAAAGGATGCTGTGGCTGCAGGAAGGATTTCTGCCAGCCGTTATGAATCATATTTGACAATGTTAGCAGAGGTAAAACTCCTGCAAGAGAAAGAGGGAAGAAAATGATGATTAAAGTTGCTCCATCAATTTTATCTGCCGATTTTGCATATCTGGCTGATGAAATCAAAAAAATTGAAGCTGCCGGTGCCGACTGGGTACACATCGATGTTATGGACGGCCAGTTTGTACCTAACCTGACCTTCGGTGCTCCTGTAGTGAAAAAAATCCGTAAGGTTACCGACCTGTTTTTCGACTGCCATCTGATGGTAGAAAATCCGGAAAAATACATTGCCGACTTCAAGGCTGCCGGTGCCGACCAGATTGTTGTGCATGTAGAAACCACCAAGCATCTGCACCGCTGCATCCAGCAGATTAAGGCTGAGGGCATGAAGGCGGGCGTTGCGCTGAACCCCGCTACCAGCCTGAGTACGGTAGAAGAAATTCTGCCTTACGTTGATATGGTACTGCTGATGACCGTTAACCCCGGCTTCGGCGGCCAAAGCTTTATTGAAGGCGTAGTGCCGAAGATTGAGCGCTTGCATGCGATGATTAACGAGCGTGGCCTGAACGTGGATATTCAGGTTGACGGCGGCGTAAACGCCGAAACCTCCAAGCTGGTGAAGGCTGCCGGTGCCAACGTATTGGTAGCAGGCTCCTATGTTTACGGCGCTGAGGATACCGCTGCCGCTATTGCCAGTCTGAAATAGTATTCAGAGATTATTGAACAGTAAATAGCGTTCGGAGAATAAGAAAAACCGTCCTTTCACGCTATCTGCAAAAATGCAGACAGGGAAGGACGGTTTTGTTTTGCTTTTTGTGTTATTTTTTTTCGCTATCGTTAGCTTTTTGCCAGATATACCACACTGCTAGCGAGCGCCAGGGACGCCAGCTTTCTGTTAGTGTATTGATTTTGCCGCGTTTGGGGATTTCGCTAAGATTGAGCATTTTCTGCAGCTCTTTTTTGAAGATAAAGTCGGCACTGGGAACAACGTCCGTGCGGCACAGAGCTAGCAGCAGAAACATTTCGATGGTCCATTGGCCGAGGCCGCGGATTTGCATCAGCTGTTTGGTAATCTGGCTGTCGGTCATATCATCGAACTTATCCATGGTTACGCTGCCGTTGATCACTGCTTCGGCAAAGCTGCGCAGGTAATCTACCTTTTGCTTAACCAGACCGATGCTGAGCAGGTCCTCAGCGGAAGCATTAAGCACTGCCTGCGGCGTAATGGGATTGCCGGTGAGGCCTTCGAGCTTTTGCATCAGCTGCTGGCTGACATCAGGCGGCAGCTGTTGGGCAATAATGCCGGTCAGTAATATAGTAAAATAAACCTCTTTAGATTTTGGTTTTAACGGACAGGGCGAATAACGGTCAACTAACGGGGCGAGCTCTGGAACGTTTTCACGCAGATAGCGGTCACCGACGGACCAATCTGGGGTTTGGCACATAAGCATCCTCCTTTTATTTACTTCATTACAATATTATAATACGAAAACGGCGGTTAGACAAACGAAAAAATGCGAAATAATAGCAATAAAAGCATTTTTCTATGAACGAAGTCTTTCGGATTTGCTTTTTCTTTAAATCATGAAGAAAAATAAAAAACGGCGGCAACGCAGATTAATATTTGCACTTTTTTCTTCAAAGCTGTATAATTAATCTGGTTGACAATCTATATTTGTAATTAAAATGTAAGGAGACGATGAAATGTCTGAAGTCAGAGTAAGATTTGCTCCCAGTCCTACTGGGTATTTACATATTGGTGGTGCGCGTACTGCGCTGTTTAACTGGCTGTTTGCCCGCAAAATGGGCGGCAAGCTGATTCTGCGTATTGAGGATACCGATATTGAACGTCTGAAAGAGGATTCCGTAAGCCAAATCCTTACCAGCCTGAAATGGTTGGGCATCAACTGGGATGAAGGCCCGGAGGCCGGCGGCGAATACGGTCCTTACTATCAGTCCGAGCGCTTTGATATTTACAAAAAATATGCTCAGCAGCTGCTGGACGAAGGCAAAGCATACTACTGCTTCTGCACTACCGAGGATCTGGCTGCACAACGTGAAAAACAACGCGCTGCTAAGCAACCGTTCCGTTATGCACGTACCTGCCGCGATATTCCGGCAGAAGAGGCTAAAGCACGTATCGCTGCAGGCGAACCGTATTCCATTCGTATCAAAATTCCTGCCGAGGGCAGCATCACCGTTCATGACCTGATTCATGGCGAAGTTACCTTTAACATGGACCAGTTCGACGATTTCGTAATTGTAAAATCCAACGGTATTCCTACCTATAACTTCGCTGTTTGTGTCGATGACCATATGATGGGCATGACTCACGTACTGCGTGCCGAGGAGCATCTTTCCAACACTCCGAAGCAGCTGCTGGTTTACGAAGCACTGGGCTGGGAGCCGCCTAAGTTCGGTCATATGCCAATGATTCTGGCTATGGACCGTTCCAAGCTGAGCAAACGCCACGGCGCAACCTCCGTTGAAGAATTCCGCAGCCAAGGCTATCTGCCGGAAGCTATCATCAACTATCTGACTCTGCTTGGCTGGGGCCCCGGCGATGAACGCGAAATCTTCACTCTGGAAGAAACCGTTAAGCTGTTTGAGCTGGAGCAGATGAGCAAAAAGGCTGCTATTTATGACACCAAAAAGCTCACCTGGATGAACGGCCAATATCTGTCCGAGCTGCCGCTGGAAAAAATTCTGCCGGATGCTAAGCCTTTCTTCGTGAAAGACGGCCTGGTAACCGAAGAATGGTTCAACGATGCTGCCAACGAAGCATACTTTGAAAAGCTCGTAGACGTTGTACGTGTACGCGTTAAAACTCTGCAGGAGGTTGCCGATGCTTCCACTTACTTCTTCAAGGATGTTGAAGAATATGATGAAAAGGGTGTAGCTAAGCACTTCAAGGCAGAAAATATTCCTGTACTGGAGCAATGCATTGCAGCAATTAAGGCTGATGATGTATATGACCTGGCTTCTACCGAAGCAGCATACAATAAGATTGCTGCCGATAACGGTCTGGCTTTGGGCAAGGTTATCCATCCGACTCGTCTGGCTCTGACCGGACGCACCGTAAGCCCCGGTATGTTTGACGTTATGGTTCTGCTGGGCAAGGAAAGAACTCTGGCACGTCTGGAAAAGGCTGTTGAGTTCATTAAAAGTTTATGATTGTAAAATAGCGATTGGCGGCTAGTTTTAGCGCGATTGCTTTAATTAAGCAGGAGGGCTTTCTTCCTGCTTAATTTTTAGCAAGAGGTTCAAGGCTTGGGCAATCTTTTTGGAAAGGAGCTGCAGGTTATGAAAATCCTGTTGACAACATTATTGTGCTTATGTTTATCTCTGCCGGTGCTGGCAGACCAGCAGACTACGGTGCTTACCGAACAGACCTCTGTAGGCAAGGCAACGGCAATGCTGCCCTACATTGACGGCAGTAATTCCGCTGAGCTGGAAAAACAGGCCAACGCATTGGTGCGCGATGCTGCAGCTAAGCTGGTCAAGGAAGTCGGCGGTCAGGGCAGTGTAACCTATAAGGTGATGCTGAACCGTCCGAGCCTGGTAAGCCTGCTGCTGGAGGCAGACAATGGCGGACGCAAGGCATATGCCGGACTGAATCTTGATCTGACAACCGGCAAGGAGTTTGAGGTTACGGATTTCTTTGTCGATAATGATAACGTAAAAGCTGCTTTGGGCAATTATGATAATGTGCTCTTCGGCGAAGAGGGCTTGTTTGTGCGCAGCAAGAAAAATGCTGCCTACAGCAGCTTTGTGCCCTACAGGGATGTAGTTACCTCTCTGCGCATCGGCGAAGCAGGACGCTTGCTGCAGCTGGCGAAAATTACCGATAAGGCTGCGGGCAAAACATTGCGTCTGCCTGCAAGCGGACTGATGGCGCTGAAGCTGGACAGCAATCCTTCCACCGGCTACGGCTGGCAATTTGCCTGCAGCTCACCGGCAGTAAGCAAGGTAGGCAGCTCGTTCACCATTCCGCGCGGTGACGAGGAAAGAATGGGTGCGCCCGGCGTTGAAATTCTGGTGCTGGCGGTTACTAAGCCCGGTACCTATAATATCCGCATGGATTATAAGCGCTCTTGGGAAAAAATTAGCCTGCAGAGCTTTAACTTTACCGTTATCGCAGAATAAGCTAGAGGATGTGTTTATGGAAAAAGCATCAGTTTCTGTAAAAATATATAATAGTACCTATGCATTAACGACCTCTGCTTCCGAAGAACAGGTGCTGAAAATAGCAGCAGAGGTAGACAGAAGAATGCAGGAGCTGGCAGAAAGCAAAAAGCTGTTGCAGACAGATAAAATCGCCATCTGGACGGCGCTCAATCTGGCTGCAGACAGACTGGAGCTGCAGGAAAAATGCGTTGCTCTGAAACAGGAAATGCAGCAGCAATCCGTGGCAGCGGAGCAAAAAATGCAGGAAAAATGCGCTGCGATGGAGCAGGAGCTGCAGCAAAAGTGCGCAGCAGCAGAGCAGAAAATGCAGGAAAAATATGCTGCGCTCGAGCAGGAAATGCAGCAAAGAAATGCTGTGCTGGCAGAAGAGCTGCAAAGCCTGCAGGCCAGATATGACAGACTGCTGGCAGCAGTGCGTGAAAGGTAGATAACATATGGAAAAGAAAACAATAGAACTGCTTGCTCCCGCAGGCAGCTGGGAAGCATTGGAGGCAGCGGTAAACGCCGGCGCTGATGCTGTATATATGGGCGGTAAAGCCTTTGGCGCACGTGCCTATGCCAGCAATTTTGATGAAGAGGAAATGGCGAAGGCGGTGTATTTTGCGCATATGCACCATGTGCGCCTGTATATTACCGTCAATACTTTGGTTGATGACAGCGAGCTGGAGGCTTTATCCGCTTATCTGCTGTTTTTGAATAACGTGGGCGTAGACGGACTCATTGTGCAGGATTTGGGCGTTATCCGCCTGGCACAGAAAATTGTGCCGGAGCTGCCGCTGCACGCCAGCACGCAGATGAGCATTACCAACAGCAGCGGTGTAGACTTCGCTATGGGCGCAGGCATGGAGCGTAGCGTATTGGCGCGCGAGCTGAGCCTGAAGGAAATCGGTGCCGCCTGCAGCCGAGGCAGTGAAATCGAAACCTTTATCCATGGCGCTTTGTGCGTATGCTACAGCGGTCAATGCCTGATGAGCAGTCTTATCGGCGGCCGTAGCGGCAACCGCGGACGCTGTGCCCAGCCTTGCCGTTTGCCGTATAAGCTGCTCAACGCGAAGGATGAGGATATGCTGCAGGGCAAGGATGCAGGCCAGTATCTGCTGAGCCCCAAAGATATGAATACCTTGAGCATTTTGCCGCAGCTGATTGACGCAGGCGTTGTGTCCTACAAAATCGAAGGACGCATGAAGCGTCCGGAATATGTTGCGGTAGTAGTAGATGCTTACCGCCGTGCGATTGACAGCTATCTTGCCGGTGACTACAACGTGCCGGAAGAAGATTTGGCGAATATCGAGCAAATCTTCAACCGTGACTTTACCACCGCTTATCTGGAGCGCCGTCCCGGACGCACGATGATGAGCGACCGCCGTCCCAACAACCGCGGTGTGCTTATCGGCCGTGTAGCTAAGCTGGACAAAAACCGCAATAAGGCAGTTATTAAGCTGGATAAGGAGCTGCATCTGGGCGATGGCTTGGAGTTCTGGGTAAGCGTCGGCGGACGCGTGGGCACCACCGTTACGGATATGCTGTGCGGCGGCAATAGCGTGCAGAGCGCTGCTCCCGGCCAGCAGGTAACGATTGATGTGCCTAACGGCGTACGTTTGAATGACCGCGTTTTCCGTACTCTCGACAGCAGACTGATGAGCTATGCGCAGCAGTTCTTCGGACCGGACGCAAAAAAACGTATTCCGGTGGATGCCGTAGTTACTGCGCGCTTAGGCGAGCCTATGACCGTTACGCTGACGGATGATGAAGGCAATGTGGGCTACGGCGAAACAGATTTTATCGTAGAGGCAGCACGCAAGCGTGCGCTGGACGAGGCCGGTGTGCGCAAGCAGCTGGACCGCCTCGGTACGACTGAATATTTCCTGAACAGCCTGCTCTTTGAGCATGATGAAAATGTTATGGTGCCGATGAGCGAAATGAACGAAGTACGCCGTATGGCATGCGAGGCACTGGATGCAGTGCGTCTGAATGCCTTCGCACCGGCGCGCACAGCGGTGCACAGCTTCAGCGAGCAATTAGTGCCACAGGCACATAAGGCTAAACAGCATGAATCAGTTCTGGTAGTGCATTGCGACAGCGTTGAGAAGGTCAATGCTGCGCTGCAGGCAGGTGCTGAACGTATTCTCTTCGGCGGTGACTGCTTTAACCATCAGCTGCCGTCAGAGGCGGATTATGCTAAGGCTGCCAAGCTGGTGCGCAAGGCAGGCCGTCAGCTGGCCTTTGCTACTCCGCGTATCATCAAGGAAGCACAGCTGGCATATTTCGATAAGCTCTTCACTCTGTGGGAAGAGCTGCAGCCGGATTTTGTTTACATCAACAACAACGGTCTGTGGCCCTTGGCGAAGAAGCATGCTGCGCTTAATTTGGTAGCAGACATGTTTTTGAATATTTTCAACAGCCAGACACTGCAGTTCTGGCAGGAGCAGGGCGCTGCAGGCGCAGTGCTAAGCCCCGAGCTGACTATGGCGCAGGTAGAGCATCTTGTGAGCGTCAGTCCGCTGCCGTTGGAGTGCATGATTCAGGGACGTTTGGAAATGATGGTTTCCGAATACTGCGTAGGCGGCAGCTTCCTGGGTGCGCTGGATAAGGGTGTCTGCAAGTTTAACTGCGCAGAGCCTTTGTTCTTGGGTGACCGCAAGGATGCACGGTTCCCGATTGTTACGGACCAGTTCTGCCGCATGCATATTCTGAATGCACATGAGCTTTCGATGACTGCCAATGTGCAGCACATGGCGGAAGCAGGCGTAGCGGCGCTGAGAATTGACGGCCGTGATTACGATGTGGCACGTCTGGGCGAGCTTGTGGCACTGTACCGCAAGATTCTCGGCGGTGCGGTGGAGGTACCGGAAAATCTGCCGGGTACTACAAGAGGCCACTATTTCAGAGGCGTAATGTAAAAGCAAATGTCAGCTTGCTAAGCTGAGTAAATTGAATAAGTCAAGGCTCCTGTCAGCAATCGCCGGCAGGGGCCTTTTGTCGCATGTACAATTTGTTTGTCTAAGCATTTTTATATGCTTAATTATAAAAATCAGAGATAGTTTTCAGGCTATAGAAATCATATGCAGTAGAAAAATTTGCCTGCATCTTTCCGTTCCTGCCTGATTTATGATATAATACTAAAGTTATAGAGAAAAAAGACCATAAAGTCAGAAGATAAAATTTAGAGGAAAAGAGGAATGTGAAATGACAAATGGATTTGCAGCCTTAAAGGTTTGTGCCCACACCGTAGAGCAGCTTCAGAAAATGGGCATCAAAAAGCCGATGCCGGTACAGGAGCAGGCTATCCCGGCGCTGTTTGCCGGACGTGACGTAATTGCCCGTGCGCAGACAGGCACAGGCAAGACACTGGCTTTCCTGGTGCCGCTGGCAGAAAAAATCGATACTGCCAAAAGCTATGTGCAGGCTTTGGTAATTACGCTGACGCGCGAGCTGGCACAGCAGATTGCTACCGAAATGAAAAAAATCCTGGGCGAAAGCGATATCAAAGTGCTGGCTGTTACCGGCGGACGTGATTTCGAAACGCAAAAATATAAGCTGGAGGGACGCAGCCATGTGCTGATCGGTACTCCCGGCCGTCTTTTGGACCACATCCGCAAGGGCAATACCGACCTTGGCGGCGTGCGCTACCTGGTACTGGACGAGGTTGACGAAATGCTGCAGCAGGGCTTTATGGATGAAGCGCTGGAGCTGATTGCTATGACCGCGCCGGAGCATCAGACGATGCTTTGCTCCGCAACTCTGTCGGAAGAGGTGCGCAAGCTGGGACGCAAGCTGACGAAAAACTGCGCGCTGATTGATATCAATCCTGACCAGGCTACTGTTGAGAAAATCAAGCAGATTTGTTTGAAAACAACCGACGAATACAAGAACAAGGCTGTGGCAGCGCTCATTGACCGCCTGAATCCTTATCTGATGATTGTCTTCTGCATGAGCAAGGAGCGCACCAAGGAGCTGGGCGACTGGCTAGGCATGCAGGGCTACAACGTTGATGTACTGCATGGCGAAATGTCTCCCGCAAAGCGCAAAACTGTTATGAAGGCCTTCCGTGATGCCAAAATCCAGATTCTTGTTGCCAGCGATCTGGCTGCCCTCGGATTAGACGTTGAGGGCGTAACCCATGTTGTGAACTACGATATTCCGCATGATGTCGACTGGTATGTTCACCGTATCGGCCGTACAGGCCGTGCAGGCAATGAGGGCGAAGCAATTACGCTTTATACTGCCGACGAGGTTAAATGGCTGCGTAATATCGAAACCAAGCTGGGTATTCTGATGGAGCGCCAAAATCTGGAGGGCGGTGTTGTGGCACGTCGCGTTGCTGTGGCTGCCAAAAAGAAAAAGCCCGCAGGACCTAAGCGCGGACGCAATTCCGTTGTTGATAAGCGCAAGGCTCCCAAAACCGGCAGTAACCGCCGTCAGGGTGCTAAAAAAGGCAAATAAGCCTGCTTAGAATTTTTAATAAAAATTATGGATGCTTCTCTTGCTTTACAGCGAGGCATCCATTTTTTCTTATGTCGTAGAAGAATGTAACTTATGAGCCAATGTGCATTTTTTATCTTTTCAAGTATAGAAAAAATATGGTAAAATACAATGGAATAGGTATGCAATAAAAAAAGAACAGGAGGGCAGTATATGTTGACAATTCGTGAATATAAGCAGGCAGCAACGCTGGAGGAGGCCTGGCAGCTGAACCAGAAGCGTCCTAACCGCGTGCTTGGCGGTATGCTGTGGATGCGCCTGAGCAAGGGCAATGTGCAGACAGCGATTGATTTGTCGGCTTTAGGCCTGGATACAATAGAGGAAACAGAAACGGAATTCCGCATCGGTGCGATGGTGAGCTTGCGCCAGCTGGAGCTGCATGAAGGCTTTACCGCTTACAGTGAGGGAGCAAATAAGGAGGCGCTGCGCCATATTGTAGGTGTGCAGTTCCGCAATCTTGCTACCGTAGGCGGCAGTGTGTTCGGACGCTTCGGCTTTTCGGATGTGCTGACACTGCTTTTGGTTATGGACAGCTATGTGGAATTATACAAGGGCGGTATTGTGCCGCTGGCAGGTTTTGTGAATATGCCGTATGACAGAGATATTCTGGTGCGCGTTATTGTTAAAAAGACAGCAGCGCATTACAGCTATAAATCCGTGCGTATCAGTAAGACCGACTTTCCGGTGCTGACCTGCGCGGCGGCGCTGACGAAGGAAGGCGTGCAGGCCGCAGTGGGGGCACGCCCGGCGAAGGCTGCACTGGTGAAGGATGCAGAGCAGCTCGCAACTCTGCCTATGACTGCCGAGAAGGCGCAGGCTTTTTCTGAATATGCTGCAGACTTACTGCCGACGGAAAGCAACCCGCGTGGCAGTGCTACTTACCGCACGCATCTGATTAAGGTGCTGACGGCAAGATGTTTAACGGAATTGGGAGGTAAGGCCTGATGGAGATAACCTTAACCTTAAATGGCAAAAAGCTGACCCGTATGGTGGAGGCTGATACAGTTTTACTCGATTTTCTGCGCAAGGAAGGCTGCTACAGCGTAAAGCGCGGCTGTGACACTACCAACTGCGGTTTGTGCACTGTATTTATGGATGATAAGCCGGTGCTTTCCTGTGCTATCCTGGCAGTGCGTGCTGCAGGCCACAGCATCGTAACGATGGAGGGAATGCAGCAGGAGGCAGCGGAATTCGGTGCCTTTATTGCCGACCAAGGCGCGGAGCAGTGCGGCTTCTGCAACCCCGGCATGATTATGAACGCTATCGCGCTGCTGCGTGAAAACAGTGAGCCTACGGAAGAAGAAATCAAGGAATTTCTGGCAGGCAACCTGTGCCGCTGCTCCGGCTATGAGGGACAGCTGCGCGGAATTCAGAATTTCATCGCCTGGAAAAAAGCTCAGGCGCAGGCATAAGGAGGGGAGCTGCAGATGAAAATAGTTAACCAATCCTACCGCAAAAAGGATGCTATGCAGCTGGTGACAGGCCAGCCTGTCTACACCGATGACCTGGTGCCGAACGATTGCCTTATCGTTAAGGTGCTGCGTTCTCCGCATGCGAATGCTATTATTGAAAGCATCAACACCGCGATTGCAGCCAAGGTGCCTGATATCGAAGCAATTTATACCTGGGAGGACGTGGACCAGGACGGCGAGCGCTGCACTTATGCAGGCCAGACCTATCCCGAACCGAGTCCCTATGATCGCCTGCTGCTGGAACGTCATGTACGCTTTGTGGGCGATATTGTAGCGATTGTTGCCGGCAAAACGGAAAAGGCTGTCGACAAGGCGCTGTCTTTGATTAAAGTAAAATATCAGCTGCTGGATGCAGTGCTTGACTTCCGCACTGCGCTGGATAACCCTGTGCTCGTGCATCCGGAGGATACCTGGAAGGCGAACTGCCCGGTTGGCGCCGACAATAAGCGCAACCTGTGCGCCCATGAGGTTATCGAGGATGGCGAGGTTGATAAGATTCTGGCGGAATGCGATGTTGTTATCGACCAGACTACTCATACCAAGGCTGTACAGCAGGATATGATGGAGCCTTTCGTAACCTACTGTTCTATTGATACCTACGGCCGTCTGAACATCCTCAGCTCTACGCAGATTGTTTTCCACTGCCGCCGCATTATTGCCAATGCGCTGCATATCCCCAAAACCATGGTGCGCGTGGTTAAACCGCGTGTAGGTGGCGGCTTCGGCGCTAAGCAGAGCTGTGTAAGCGAAATGTATCCGGCCTTTGTTACCTGGAAAACAAAAAAGCCGAGTAAGATGATTTTCTCGCGGTATGAATGTCATATAGCTTCCAGCCCGCGCCACGAGATGGAGGTACGCGTGCGTCTTGGTGCTACTAAGGAAGGCAAAATCCGCGCGATTGACTTATATACTCTTTCCAATACCGGTGCTTATGGCGAGCATGGTCCCACGACCGTCGGCCTTTCCGGTCACAAGTCTATTCCTCTGTACCGTACCGAGGCCTTCCGCTTCGGCTTTGACGTAGTTTACACCAACCTGCAGGCTGCAGGCGCATACCGTGGTTACGGCGCTCCTCAGGGCATTTTTGCCGTTGAATCCGCTGTGAACGAGCTGGCAGCACGTCTGAAGATGGATCCGATTAAGCTGCGTGAGATGAATATTACACGCGAGGGCGATATTATGCCCGCATATTACGGTGCGCCCAATACAAGCTGCGCGTTGGACCGCTGCCTGGAGCAGGTACGCGAGATGAGCGGCTGGGAGCAGAAGTTCCCGCTGCAGCAGCTGCCTGACGGCAAGGTACGCACGATGGGTGTGGCTATCGCAATGCAGGGAAGCTCCATTCCTTACTGCGACGTCGGCGGTGCTACCCTCAAAATTAACGACGAGGGACATTACACACTGCTGATCGGTGCTGCTGATATGGGCACCGGCTGCGATACCGTTCTGGCGCAGATGGCAGCAGAGGTTTTGGAATGTGATTACGATAACATTACCGTATTCGGTGCGGATACCGATGCTTCTCCCTATGATTCCGGTTCCTACGCATCAAGTACAACATATATTACCGGCAAGGCCGTAGAAATCTGTGCACAGCGTTTGCGCGGCAAGATTTGCCAATTAGGTGCACGTCTGCTGGAATGCGGCACGGACCAGGTTGTCTTTGACGGACGCGAGGTGCGTGATACCGTAAGCGACAAAGCTGTAAGCCTCTTTGATATCGCCACCGCTTCTATGGTGAATAACGATATCGCTTTGGAAGAAACAGTGGAGCAGAACAGCGTGCTGTCCCCGCCGCCGTTTATGGCCGGTGTGGCTGAGGTTGAAACCGACCTGCTGACAGGCGAGGCACAGGTAGTGAACTTCTATGCATCTGTTGACTGCGGTACTCCGGTTAACCCGCATCTGGCGAAGGTGCAGACCGAGGGCGGCATTCTGCAGGGCATCGGCATGGCTCTGATGGAAAATGTAACCTACAGCCCCAAGGGACGTATTTATGAAAACTCCTTCATGCAATATAAGGTTCCCTGCCGTGAGGATATCGGTCATATCTATGTTGATTTTGCCAGCAGCTATGAGGAAAGCGGTCCCTTCGGTGCCAAATCCGTGGGCGAGCTGGTAATTAATACTCCGGCTCCGGCAATTGCCGACGCAATTTATCAGGCAACCGGCAAGCGCTTTATGACTTTGCCGATTACCCCGGAAAAAATTGCTATGGGCGTAGACGAAAAATAAGATTTTAATAAGCTGAAAACAAATGTGGTTGCAAGACCACATTTGTTTTGGCAAGCGTTATTCTCAGGTGAGAATGACGAGGGGAAGGAATACCATTATGTACGACCAATACAACCGCAAAATAGATTACCTGCGCATTTCCCTTACCGACCGCTGCAATCTGCATTGCCGCTATTGTCAGCCAGAGGTGAGTGAGCATGTGCCACATAATGAGATTTTGCGTTATGAGGAGCTTTTGCGTATTTGCCGCGCTGCACTGCAGCTTGGCATCCGCAAATTCAAAATCACCGGCGGCGAACCGCTATTACGTAAGGGCTGCAGCGATTTTATCGCCGGCCTGAAGCAAATGGAAGGCGTGGAGCAGGTAACGCTGACAACGAACGGCACGCTGCTGTCAAATCAACTGCCAGCGCTTATTGCAGCGGGTGTAGACAGCATCAATGTGAGCCTTGATACGCTGGATGCAGCGTATTATACAGAGCTTACCGGCGGCAGCCTTGACAGCGTCCTGAAATCATTGCAGGAGCTGCAGTCTGCAGGGATTCCGTTTAAGCTGAACTGTGTGCCCTTAGCAGAAAATGGTCTGGTCGATATTATGCAGCTGTTGAAGTTGGCGCACAGCTATAATGCGCCGTTGCGCTTTATCGAGCTGATGCCGTTGGACTGCAACACTAATCTGCAAGGCCTAAGCGGTAGTGAAATTCGCAGTCTGTTGGAGCAGGCAGGCTTACAGCTGCAGCGTGACGCGCAGCGTTACGGCAACGGTCCCGCAAGTTATTGGCGCATCGGCGGCTATAAAATGCCGGTGGGCTTTATCGAACCGCTGCATAATAAATTCTGCGCTGTCTGCAACAGGGTACGCCTTACCTCCGTGGGCATGCTGAAGCCCTGTCTTTACTGTAATGAGGGCATGAACCTCAAGCGCTTGCTGCGTGACGGCGCAAGTGATGCGGATTTGCTGCAGGCCATGCAGGAGATTATTTACGCTAAGCCTGCGGGACATAGCTTTGAAGTGGAGGCGGCAAGCTTTAATATGAGCCAGATAGGCGGATAAATACAGGCTTTGAAGGAGCAGACGATGAGTGAATTTACACATTTTGACGCTGCGGGCAATGCGCTGATGGTGGATGTCAGCGATAAGGCTGACACCGCAAGGGTTGCCGTGGCGCAGGGAAAAATCTGCGTAAGCAGGGAAATATATGAAAAGATTGCTGCCGGCAGTATGGCCAAGGGTGATGTGCTGGGCGTAGCGCGTGTTGCCGGAATTATGGCGGCCAAGCGCACCAGTGAGCTGATTCCGCTGTGCCATCTGCTGCAGCTGACGAAATGCACGGTAGATTTTGAGCTGTTGGCGGAAAACGGCAGCTATGCCGTACAGGCACAATGTTTGGTAAAAACTACAGGCAAGACAGGCGTGGAGATGGAGGCGCTGACAGGCGTACAGATTGCCTTGCTGACGATTTACGATATGTGCAAGGCCGTGGACAAGGCAATGGTGATTACAGATGTGCATCTGCTTAGTAAGGCAGGCGGAAAGAGTGGTGATTTCGTATGGAAGCAAGCATAAAGGGTTTAATCAAGGCTGTATGTATCAGCGAAAAGAAGGGTACGGAAAAGCATCCGGTTAATGAGATTGTTCTCAAAGAAAATTTCGGCATCGAGGGTGATGCTCACGCCGGGAAATGGCACCGTCAGGTGAGTTTGCTGAGTGCGGAAAAGGTGGATGAATTCAATGCGCGCGGCGGTGATGCCGCTATCGGTGCCTTCGGTGAAAATATTTTGGTCAGCGGTATCGACTTCAAAAAGCTGCCGGTAGGCAGCATTATGCGCAGCGGTGACGTAGTAATGAAGCTGACGCAAATTGGCAAGGAATGCCACAGCCATTGCACGATTTTTGCGCGTGTGGGCGACTGCATTATGCCGCGTGAGGGCGTTTTTGCTACGGTAGAGCATGGCGGCGTTCTGCGCAGCGGCATGGAGCTGGAGGTGACTCTGCCTGCAGCCGACGCACCCTTGCGTGCGGCGGTAATGACGCTTTCTGATAAGGGTGCAGCAGGTGAGCGTGTTGATACCAGCGGCCCGCGGGCAGCAGAGCTGTTGGCGGAGGCAGGCTACGAAATTGTGGAGCAGGTTTTGCTTCCCGACGCGCAGAAGAGAATCGAACGTGAGCTGATACGTCTGGCGGACAGCAGACAGGTGGATCTGATTATCACTACAGGCGGCACAGGCCTCTCGCTGCGTGATGTTACACCGGAGGCAACAATGGCGGTGGCTACACGCAACGTGCCCGGTATCGCGGAGGCCATCCGTGCGGAATCACTCAAAATTACGCGGCGGGCAATGCTGAGCCGCGGCGTGAGTGTAGTGCGCAGACAGACGCTGATTGTGAATCTGCCGGGCAGCACCAAAGCGGTGGAGGAAGCGCTGGCAATCGTTCTGCCGCAGCTGGAGCATGGACTGCGTATCCTGAAGGGCAGCGCCCATGATTGTGCGAGAAAATGAGCGCTATTGACTGGTCACCGCTGTGGATTTCGCTGCATACTGCGGCAGCAACAATCGTCATAGTTTTCTTTATCGGCGTGATTATTGCCTGGTGGGTGGAACGATTGCAGAGCCAAAGCCTGAAGATTTTTGCCGACGCTGTAATAACACTGCCGATGGTGCTGCCACCTACGGTAGCAGGCTTCTTTCTCTTATACTTCTTTGGCAACAACCGCTTTTTGGGCCAGCTTATTTATCAGCTGACAGGTATAAAAATAGCCTTCAGCTGGTTGGCAACCGTGCTGGCAGCAGCGGTAATTTCGCTGCCGCTTATGTACCGCAGTGCGCGCGGAGCCTTGTCGCAGGTTGATAAGGGCATGCTGGAGGCGGCACGTTCACTGGGCATGACGGAATGGCGCATTTTCTGGCGTATTCATCTGCCGAATGCACTGCCGGGCATTATTGCCGGCGGTCTGCTGGCCTTCGCCCGCGGTCTGGGTGAGTTCGGCGCCACGGCGATGATTGCCGGCAATATTGCAGGACGCACACGCACACTGCCATTGGCAGTTTATTCTGCCGTCGCGGCAGGCGATTGGGATGCCGCAGGCTGGTATGTGGCCGTAATTGTAGGCATCTGCCTATTAGTTGTTATCGGTCTTAATGTTTACTTATATAAAACGAAACAACAACAGGGGGAGTAAAATGAAAAAACTCTTATGCTTAGTATTTTCTTTAATGGTAGCTGTTATGGCTGCAGGCTGCGGCGGCGGTGATAAGCAGGCTGCTGCACCGCAGGCAGGCAAAACACTGCGTCTGGCTGCTGCTGCCAGCATGGAAAAGGTATTTACGCAAAAGCTCATTCAGTTGTATCAGCAAAAGCATCCGGAAATCAAAATCGAAGGCGTATATGATGCCAGCGGCAAGCTGCAGGCACAGATTGAAAGCGGTCTGGCAGCGGATGTGTTTATTTCTGCGGCCAACAAGCAGATGAACGCGCTGAGCGAGAAGGGCTATATGGATAAAAGCACGGTAAAGCCGCTGCTGGAAAATAAGCTGGTGCTGATTGTGCCTAAAAGCGGCAGCGAAATCGAAGGCTTCGGTGATTTCAGCAAGGCTAAGCATCCTGCCATCGGTGACCCGGCAAGCGTTCCTGCAGGCCAATATGCCAAGGAAGCGCTGACCAAGCTGAGCCAATGGGACGGTATTCAAGGCAAAGTAAGCCTTGGTACTAACGTAACACAAGTGCTGAACTGGGTTGCTGAAGGCAGTGCCGATGCAGGCCTTGTTTACGCTACCGATGCAGCGCTTTTGAAGGACAAGGTAACTGTTGTGGCTGAAGCTCCGGCAGGCTCCTTAAAGAAGCCGGTAATTTATCCTATCGGCGTGCTGGCGAAGGCTCCGCAGGCTGAGGCTGCCAAGGATTTTGCTGCCTTCCTGCAGACCGAAGAAGCTATGAAGATTTTTGCCGCCTACGGCTTTGCGCAGGCTAAATAAGAGGTAGATAAACATGAAATTAATTCGTACTGAGGATGCGGTCGGCAGTGTTCTCTGCCATGACCTGACACAGATTATCAAGGGCGTTACTAAGGATGCCGTGTTCCGCAAGGGACATGTGGTGCAGCCAGAGGATATTCCGGTACTGCTTTCCATCGGCAAGGAGCATTTATACGTGTGGGAGGCAGACGAAAGCATGCTGCATGAAAATGATGCTGCACGCATTTTGTGTGACATCTGCAAAAATACCATGATGGATGAATCGCCTGTAAAAGAGGGCAAAATAGAACTGGCTGCTGCTGCCTACGGTCTGTTTAAGGTGGACAGCGCGCGTCTGCGTCTGGTGAACAGCTTCGGACAGATGATGATTGCTACGCGTCATGGCAATACGCCGGTGAAAAAGGGTGATAAGCTCTGCGGTACGCGCATCATTCCGCTGGTCATCGAAAAGGAAAAGATGCAGCGTGTGCGCGAGCTGTGCGGGGAAGAGCCTTTGCTGCAGCTTTTGCCGTATAAAATCAAAAAGGCTGCCGTTCTGGCGACAGGCAGCGAGGTTTTCCACGGACGCATTAAGGATACCTTTACGCCTGTGCTGGAGGAAAAGCTGGCAGAGTTCAACGTGGAGGTAGTATATAAGCAGGTTCTGGATGATAAACCGGAGCAGATTACCGCTGCGATTAAAACCGCAATTGAGGAAAAGGGCGCGGAAATGGTGCTCTGCACCGGCGGCATGAGCGTTGATCCGGATGACCGCACACCGCTGGCAATAAAAAACACCGGTGCACGCATTGTGTCTTACGGTGCGCCTGTGCTTCCGGGGGCAATGTTTTTGCTGTCGTATTACGGCGAAGATCAGGTGCCTGTTCTGGGCCTGCCGGGATGCGTAATGTACGCTAAGCGTACGATTTTTGACCTGGTGCTGCCGCGTGTGCTGGCCTGTGACCTTGTTACTGCCGACGAGCTGGCAGCTCTGGGTGAGGGTGGACTTTGCCTGAACTGTGCAGTGTGCACCTATCCTGCCTGCGGCTTTGGCAAGGGGTGGTAAAATGACCTATGCAGGCCCGCAGCATTATCATGTGAAGGTGCGCGTGTATAACGAAAGCATTGATTTCGGCAAGGGCGTAGCGGAGCTTTTGCAGCGCATCGAGGCTACCGGTTCGCTGAGTGCTGCCTACAAGGCTATGGGTATGTCGGCCAGCAAGGCGTGGAAGATTTTGCGACGTGCGGAGGCAGACCTGGGCTTTGCGCTGGTCTGCAGCACGGCAGGCGGCAAAAGCGGCGGCGGCAGCGTGCTGACGCCGGAGGGACGTTTGCTGCTCGAGCGGTATACAGCCTTTAATGCAGAGGTGCAGTCGGCGGCGGCGCAGGCCTTCGCCAAGTATTTCAAATAACATAAATCTTTGGGCAGTACGGGGAATTTTTCCTGTACTGCCTTTGTTTATATAGTTTGTGTTTTCTTGACGCAGATTAGTAAAGAGGCTATAATATAAACATCTAGTAAATAGCAACAAGTATCAGATATGGGAGCTATGCCGACTTCCTTCCGCTGTGTATAGGCGGATGATGAGCTTGCGATTTGCCGCAAAAAAATTGCAGCGTTATTTTTTTGAAAGAAGGTTTAAGTATGAGTATTTTTGCCGGAGCTGTTGATTATTTTGTTAAGGGTGGTCCCTGTATGTGGCCGCTGCTGATGTGTTCCTTTGCCGCTATTGCTATTGGTGTGGAACGATATCTTTTCTATAAGAAGGCTATTTCCGGAGAAAAGTTCGCGAGCAGCTTCTGCCGCATGATGAATGACTTTAATCTGGTTGGCGCCAGTGAATTGGCAGAGCAGAGCAAGGGTGAGGCTGCTGCCATGGCTAAGGAAATTCTGGATATTAAGGGTGACCTCGGCCAGCGTCTGGAAACTATTGTCTATACTAAAGCAGACCGTATTATCGACAGTCTGGAAAAAAATATCAACTATCTGAGCGTTGTTATCGGTCTTTCACCGATGCTCGGTCTGCTCGGTACGATTACCGGTATGATTTCTTCTTTTAACGCTTTGAACGAGAGAACACAGAATCCGATGGCTGTTACCGCAGGTATCGGCGAAGCGCTGATTACTACTGTTTTCGGCCTGTGCATTGCCATTATGGGTATGTGTATCCATGCTTATCTTACAAGCAAAATCAAAACCGAAACTCTGAATATCAACGAGGTCGCAGATACGCTGGTTGATATTTTCAAAGCTAACGAGCAGAGCAAATGAGGGGCGGTGTCAGAAAATGCGCAGACGTCGTAAAAGAGTGATGAAGTCACCGGAAATCATGCTCAGTCCTATGATTGATATGATTTTCCTGCTGCTGGTATTTTTCATTGTCAGCACTATGTATATGAGCGAGGTCAAGACGATTCCTATCCGCCTGCCTGTTGCCCGGCATTCGGAGAATGTCAGCAAGAGCAACTTTAATGTAACGATTAAAAAGGATGGCAGCCTTTATCTTGATGAAAATAAAATCGAGATGGATATGCTGGTTCAGAATGCTGCGATTGAAAGCAAGCATGATTCCTCCTTCTCGGTTATTATCAGAGCAGAGGACGAAGCGCCCTATAAAACTATTATCCAGCTGATGGATAAAATGAAGGGAGCAGGTGTCACACGCTTCGGTTTGGCTACGGATACAGGTGAGAGCAAATGAAGGATGAACAAAAGCGATTTGGCAAGGGCTTTGCCGTAGCTCTGGCTGTGCATCTTGTTATTGCCGCCGGCCTTGGTATTTTCGGCTACCGCTTTGTGCATACGCCTCCGGAAATTTTGGAGGTTTCTTTGGAGGGCGGCGGTGGCGGTGCTGAAGCTCAGGAGGAAGAAATCGAACAGGAGGAGCAGCAGGAAGAGCCTATCATCCAAAGCCTGGAGGATATTATTGACCAAAAGCTGAAGCCTAAACCGCAAAAGAAAGTTGTCAGGAAAAAGGCGACTGCCGCCCCCGGGCCGAAGGCTCCTGCCGGTAATCCTGCCGGCAGCGGCACAGGTACAGGCACTGGTACCGGAACAGGCAGCGGCAGTGGCAGCGGAAGCGGCAACGGCAGCGGTAATGGCAGCGGCGAAGGCCGCGGCGTGCCGGTCAAGCCGCCACGCCTGCTGCGTGAGGTCGCACCTGTATATCCTGCGTCCGCACGCAACAGCGGTGCTACAGGTGTAGTGACGGTACGCATTTTGGTGGGTGCCGACGGCAGTGTAGAGGATGTAACGGTGGTTGGTTCCTCCGGCAACGGTGCTATGGATAACAGCGTTGTGACGGCAGTCAACAAATGGCGCTTCAGTCCTGCCAAAGACAAGTACGGGCAGAACGCACGCTGTCGCGTTACGCGCGCAGTAAGCTTTAATTTGAGATAAAAATGTATAGATGCTTTGACGCAAAGAAGCTGCTGTCTTCTGATGAAGCCGGAGACAGCAGCTTTAATTTCGGGAGAAATATCGAGTTTAAGAAGATGATTATATCGATGCAAAAGAAAAAAACACGGGCATTATGCACCGTGTTTTTTCTGTCTTGTGTCTCACGGAAGGAGTGAGACGAAGTGGAAGGGATTAGATAAATACAAAAATCGTCGGCTGATATTTTATCAGCTGTGTATATTATACTATATGATAAAAGAACTTGTCTAATATTGAATCAGCATAACAGTTATTTCGCCTTGTTCAGATTTCTGTATTTCGTTACGAAGAGGGCGATGCGCTCCAACGCCTTATGCAGGATTTCTTCACTGTAAGCATAGGAGCAACGGATATAGCCTTCGCCACCGGCACCGAATATATTGCCGGGGATTACGAGAACCTCCTGCTCCTCAAGCAGCTTTTCAACAAATTCCATGCTGGAGAGGCCGGTTTCCTTGATGCAGGGGAAAACATAGAAAGCGCCTTCGGGCTCATACAGCGGCAGCCCCATCTTGTGGAAGCCGTCAATCATAATCTGACGGCGGCGGCTGTATTCGGCAACCATATTGTCAACGTCCTGACGGCAGTATTTCAGTGCCGCAATCGCGCCGTACTGTGCCGTAACGTTGGGGCAGAGCACAACATACTGATGCAGGATGTTCATAGCGTTGATGATTGCTGCCGGTGCCATGATATAGCCAAGACGCAGGCCGGTCATAGCGTAGGCTTTGGAGAAGCCGTTGAAAATAATGGTGCGGTCGCGGAATTCCTGGAAGGAGGTGAACATGGTGTGCGTTTTGCCGCCGTAGGTAAGATGAGCATAAAGCTCGTCACTGATGACAATCAGGTCATGCTTCACAGCCCAGTCACCGATAGCCTTAATCTGTTCCTTACTCATAACGGCGCCAGTCGGGTTGTTGGGATAGCCAAGCATAATAGCCTTGGTTTTGGGCGTAACAGCCTTTTCCAAATCTTCGATAGTAGGCACAAAGCCGTTTTCCTGATAGGTTTCTACGGAAACAGGCTTGCCTCCTGCCAGAATAACGCAGGCCTTGTTGGCAACGTAGCAGGGCTCGGGAAGAATAATTTCGTCACCGGGATGCATAATGGTAGTAATAGTGGTGTACAGTGCTTCGCTGACGCCTACGGTTACCATGATTTCGGTTTTAGGATCGTATTTAACGCCGTAGTTTTTATGGATATCATCCGCAATTGCTTCGCGCAGCTCCAAAAGGCCGAGCGTAGGAGTATAGCAGCTTTTGCCTTCGCAGATGCTGTTGATTTCGGCATCCTTGACAGCCTGCGGAATATCAAAATCGGGTTCGCCTACGCTGAGAGGCACAATGTTGGGGTTAGCGGCCATGATATCAAGAAACTTTGCCAGACCGGAGGGAGGCAGTGCTTTAATAAAGGGAGAAACAGCAGCATCAAAATTATAGGACATAAAAATACCACCTTTCATAAAAAGCTTGTCGATAAAGCGCCCTTGTCCAAACTGACACTTTTTCCACAATCTCTATCTGTTTACTTTATTACTGTAGCAGATATTTTTGCCACTGACAAGGGAAAGCGCAGTGTATACATTTTACGTGGCAGATTTAGCATTTTTCTGTATAAAATTTAACATATAATAACTAGATATAGCGTAAGCTACTTGCAAGACTTGTCAACAGATGCTATAATAAGGATAGCCAAAATAAGTATGACTTGTGAAAGAGTGGGTTTAAAGCCCGCTCTTTCCGCTTATTACGATGTTTCTGACGCATTTGCGGCAGAGGCAGGTGTTGGCCGCAAGGTTAATACAGAAAGAAAAACTTAATATGGAGGTGAAAATGATGCAGGCAAAAGAAGTTGAAGCACTGATTACCGCAATGGTAGAACCCCTTCTGCAGGATACCGGGCTTACTCTGGTTGATGTAGAATATGTGCGTGAAAAGGACTGGTACCTACGGATTTTTCTCGATAAGCCTGGTGGAGTTGAAATTGATGACTGCCAGATGGTGAGCGAAAAGCTGACGGAGATTCTGGATGCAGAGGATCCTATTCCCGACAAATACTTTTTGGAGGTTTCTTCTCCGGGCATTGACCGTCCGCTGAAGAAGGACAAGGACTTTGAAGCTGCCTACGGCACCAAGGTTGACATTATGTTCTATACTCCGTGGGAGGGAATGAAAAATCTGACCGGCATTCTGGTAGCACATGATGACGAAGCTGTACAGGTTAAAAAGATTATTAAAGGTAAGGAATTCAAAAATCCTGACCGCATTGAACGTAGGCTGATTGCGAATATCAGACCGCATATAGACTTTTAATTTAAGAAATAGGAGGCTTATTAAGTGAACGCAGATTTTATCTCAGCAATCCAGGAATTAGGAAAGGAAAAGGGTATTGACCCCGAGCTTTTGTTCCAGGCTGTTGATGACGCTTTGGTTGCCGCTTACAAAAAGAACACCGGCACAAACCAGAATGTCCGTGTTGAAATGAATAAAGAAACCGGCGAAATCCATGTATATGCTCAGCGCACTGTTGTTGAAGGCGAGGCTGACGGTATTAACGAAATGACTCTGGAGGATGCTCAGGCAATCAACCCGCAGTATCTTGCAGGCGACATCGTAGAGGTTGAGGTTACTCCGAAAAACTTCGGCCGTATTGCTGCCCAAAACGCTAAGCAGTTTGTTGTACAGCGTATCCGTGAGGCAGAGCGCGGACAGGTATATGAACGCTTCCAAAGCCGTGCCAACGATATCGTTACCGGTATTATCGAGCGCATGGAAAACCAAAACGTTTATATCGATTTGGGAAAGGTTGAAGCCGTACTGACTCCGAACGAGCAGATTCCCGGTGAAATCTACCAATACCATGAGCGTATGAAAACCTATATTGTTGAGGTTAAGCGCACCAACAAGGGACCGCAGATTATGGTTTCCCGCACTCATCCCGGCCTGCTGAAGCGCCTGTTTGAGCTGGAGGTTCCGGAAATCCATGACGGCGTTGTTGAAATCAAATCCGTTGCCCGCGAGCCCGGTATGCGCTCCAAAATTTCCGTATATACCGCTGACAGCAATGTTGATCCGGTAGGTGCCTGCGTAGGCCACAAGGGCATGCGTGTGCAGACTATTGTCAACGAGCTGCGCGGTGAAAAGATTGATATTGTAAAATACAGTGAAGATCCGGCACAATATGTTGCCAATGCTCTGAGCCCGGCAAAGGTTGTTAAGACAACCGTTAACGAAGCAGATAAAATCTGCCGCGTTGTCGTACCGGATTACCAGCTGTCCCTGGCTATCGGCAAGGAAGGCCAAAATGCCCGCCTGGCTGCTAAGCTGACCGGCTGGAAAATTGATATTAAGAGCGAAACTCAGGCTGCCGAAGAGGCTGCTGCTGAGCCTGCTCCCGTGGAAGAAGCATGATGAAGGTAAAAAAAATTCCGCAGCGTAAATGCTTAGGCTGCAATGAAATGAAGGATAAAAAGGCTCTGCTGCGCGTTGTACGTTCGCCTGAGGGTGAGGTCAGCCTTGATCTTACCGGCAAGAAAAACGGACGTGGTGCATATGTCTGCCCCGATAAGGAATGCATTACCAAGGCCGTAAAGGAGAAACGTCTGGAGCGCGCTTTGGAAAAGCCTATCGGTGAGGATGTACTCAAGCAGCTGCTGGAGGATTTCGAACATGGCAGGCAATAATGTCGCATTTGCTTTAGGGTTGGCGCAAAAGGCAGGTAAAACCGCTTCCGGCGATGTAGCTGTGCGTGCTGCCTTAAAAAGCGGCAAGGTCAAGGTACTTGTTTTGGCACAAGATGCTGCCCCTAATTCAAAAAAGGAAATTTATTTCCTGGCAGAGATGGCAGGCGTGCAGGTAATTGAGCTGTTGACGCGCAATGAGCTGGGCTATGCAATCGGCAAAGGACCGAGAATAGCTGTGGCTATTACCGATGCGAATTTTGCCAACATGCTGTTGAAAAAATAATGATTTAAATCACAGTTGTCTGCGCAGCTTGTGCAAGCTCCGCAGATGAGTCTGCTTCTTATTATCTGGTCTGGAGGTGGATGAATGGGTAATAAAAGAATATATGAGGTTGCCAAGGATTATGGCAAACCGGTAAATGAGGTCATTGACCTGTTGAAGAAAAATAATATCGAAAAAACTAATTTTAGTGCAGCTGATGACAAGGCTATGTCTGTTATCCGTAAAGCATACGATAAAAAACCAGAACCGCCCAAACCGGCGAAGACGGAAAAACGTGATGTCAGCAAACCGGCTGCTCCTGCGCATCCGCAGGCTACAGCTAAAAGAAACGATAACAATATGAATAGGAATAACGGACAGAGGAATATGCAACAAAATCAGCAACAAAATCAACGCAATAACAACAACGCTCAACAAGGGCGTAATGAAAATCGTCAGGGTGGCCGCAACGAAGGCCGTCCGCAGCAAAACCGCGGTGGTCAGCAGGGCAACCGCCAAGGCGGCCGTAACGAAGGCCGTCCGCAAAACCGCAACGGTCAGCAGGGCGGTCAGGGCAACCGTCAGGGTAACCGCAATGGCCAGCAACGTCAGGGCGGTATCTTTGTAGGTCCTAAGAGCCAGCAGGGCCCGAGCGTACACGGTGAAAGCCGTGCACAGGTTAGCGGTGGCCGCAGCGAAGGCCGCAGCAGCGGTCGCAGCGAAGGCGGTCGCGATAACCGTCAGGGCGGTCGCAACGCAGGCAAGAGCCGTAAGGACAACAAGCCGCAGATTAAGGGCAGCTACGCTACCCGCGAAAGCCGTCCGAACCGCAGCGCCGGCCATCAGATGCCGGTAAACCGCGGCGGCAAGAAGCCCGCACCGAAGCAACAACAGGCTCCGGTAGAAATCGTTCGTCCGACCTACGTTGAAATCGGCGAATCTATCAATGTACAGGAATTTTCCAAGCTCATTAAGCGTGAGGTTAATGAAGTAATCAAGGCTCTCTTCATGCTGGGCGTAATGGTTACCATCAACCAGGATATCGATTTCGATACCGCACAGCTTATCGGCGACAACTTCGGCGTAGAGGTTGGCCAGAAGGCTCCGGAAGAGGATCCGACCGAGATTCCCGAGGTTGACGATCCGCCTGAAAAACGCATTCCGCGTCCGCCGGTTATTACCGTTATGGGCCACGTTGACCATGGTAAAACATCCCTGCTGGACGCTATCCGCAAAACCAACGTTACTTCCCGCGAGGCCGGCGGTATTACCCAGCACATCGGTGCTTATAAGGTAAACTACCAGGGCAAGCAGATTGTATTCCTGGATACCCCGGGCCATGAGGCTTTCACAGCTATGCGTGCCCGCGGCGCACAGGTAACCGACGTTGCAATTCTGGTTGTAGCAGCAGATGACGGTGTAATGCCGCAGACCATCGAGGCTATCAACCATGCTAAGGCTGCAAAGGTACCTATCATTGTAGCTATCAATAAAATCGACCGTCCGGGCGCAAATCCGGATCATGTTAAACAACAGCTGGCAGAGCATGAGCTCATTCCTGAGGATTGGGGCGGTGACACCATTATGGTTCCTGTTTCCGCACATCGGAAAACCGGTATCAGCGACCTGCTGGAAATGATTCTGCTGGTTGCTGAAATGCAGGAGCTGAAGGCTAACCCGAATCTGCCTGCTCATGGCACCATCATCGAGGCACAGCTGGATAAGGGCCGCGGCCCGGTTGCTACCGTACTGGTACAACGCGGTACTCTGCATATCGGTGATACCATTATTGCCGGCACTTCCTATGGTAAGGTTCGTGCAATGATCAATGACCGTGGCGAAAAAGTTAAGAAGGCTCTTCCTTCTACCCCTGTAGAGGTACTGGGCCTGAATGATGTACCGGCTGCCGGCGATATTCTGGACAGCACCGATGAAAAGACTGCCCGCGGCGTTGCCGAAAAACGTATCGCCAAGAAAAAGGAAGAGGAAATCAAGCTGAACTCCAAGGTTTCTCTGGATGACCTGTTCCAACGCATTAAAGAAGGCGAAATCAAAGAGCTTAACATCGTTGTTAAGGCTGACGTTCAGGGTACCATCGAAGCATTGAAGGCATCCCTGGAAAAAATCAAAAACGATGAGGTTAAGGTTGCCGTTGTCCATGCAGGCGTAGGCGCTATCACCGAGTCCGACGTAATGCTGGCATCCGCTGCCAACGCACTGATTATCGGCTTTAACGTTCGTCCTGACGCTAACGCGCGTAAGGCTGCCGAAACCGAGAAGGTTGACGTACGCACCTACCGCGTTATTTATGACGCAATCAATGATGTTGAGGCTGCTATCAAGGGTATGCTTGCTCCTAAATTCAAAGAGGTTATCCAAGGCCGCGTAGAGATCCGTCAGCTGATTACTATTTCCAAGCTGAAGATTGCCGGCTGCTATGTAGTTGAAGGCAAGGTTACCAACAGCTCCAAGGTTCGTGTTGTACGTGACGGCATCGTTGTTCACGAGGGCGTTATCGAATCTCTGCGCCGCTTCAAGGACGATGTGAAGGAAGTTGCCCAAGGCTTTGAATGTGGTATCACTTTAGAGAAATTCAGCGACCTTAAAGAGGGCGATATCTTTGAAGTATACGACATGGAAGAAATCGCAGTAGAATAGTCTGCCGCATAAGGCACATTGCGCAGGAATGCCGGCCGCATACGCCGCATTCCCCGCAGCTGCTGCCTGTACGTCAGTCTGTATCTATATATAGAGGAAAAGAAAATGGCAAGACTTAGAGTAGAAAAAGTACAAGAGGCCATCAAGCATGAAATCAGCAAAATGCTGCTGCATGATGTCAAGGATCCGCGCATTCAGTTTGTTACCGTAACCGGTGTGGAGCTGACAGATGACATGAGCTATGCCAAGATTTTCATCAGCATGTATGGTCCCAAGGATAAACAGGATGAAACCTGGAAGGCTCTGAACAAGGCATTAGGCTTTATGCGTACGGAAATTGCTAAACGCATCCGCCTGCGCTTTGCACCGACCCTGATTCTGCAGAAGGATACCTCCGCAGAATACAGTGCGCATATTCAGAGTATTTTAGATAAGATTAAGCAGGAAGAAAAGCCTGCAGCCGAGGAAGCAGAGCATGAGTAAGGAGCTTAGCCTGCAGGAAACAGGCGCTATGCTGCTGGCGGCAGAAAAAATCGTGCTGTGCACCCATGTAAGCCCGGATGGTGACACCTTGGGCTCCACTTTGGGACTGGCGCGCTTTTTGCTGGCACAGGGCAAGCAGGTTACTGTTTTCTGTGATGATGTTATCAACAAAAGCTTTAGCTTTTTTCCCGGTATTGAATTGTGTGAACGCCCGGTAGAGGGCAGCAAGCTGCAGACGGATTTGCTGGTAGTTATTGATGCCAGCTCCTTTGATCGCGTAGGTCTGGTGTCCGAGGTTGTGGAAGCAAAAGCGCTGCTGAACATTGATCACCATATTTCCAACGAATGCTTTGCCGAATATCTCTACTTGGATGCCAAGGCAGCAGCCGTGGGCGAGGTAATGTGTGATTTGTTCATGGCTATGCAATGGCCCTTTGATAAGGAAATTGCTACCTGCTTTTACACAGCAATCAGCACAGACTGCGGCTCGTTCCGCTATGCCAACACTACGCCGAAAACTATGCGTAATGCTGCCAAGCTGCTGGAATACGGCGTGCAGCCTAACGAAATCAGCGATGCACTGGACGTGCGCTCCCGTGATACGGTAGAGATGCTGGCCAAGGTACTGCCTTCGCTGACCTTCGCTTATGAAGGCAAAATTGCTTATCTCACAATTACCAACGATTTATATGACAAGGATGTCCAGACCGACAGCTTTGTGTCCTACCCGCGCTATATTGAGGGCGTTGACGTAGCTATTATGTTCAAGGCCGTTGAGCCGGCGGTAACGCGTGTGAGCATGCGCTCCAAGAGCGTTGACGTATCCGCTGTGGCTGTAGCCTTTGGCGGCGGCGGTCATCTGCGGGCAGCAGGCTGTACGATTTATGCACCGGTAGAGGAGGCTCGCACTCAGCTGCTGGAGGCATTGGGCAAATTGGTTTAATATGGACGCAATTTTTAATGTATTAAAACCACCACAGATGACATCACATGATGTTATCGGCTTTTTGCGGCGCGTGCTTAACACAAAGAAAATCGGACATGGGGGAACTCTTGACCCTGACGCGGCAGGAGTTCTTCCTGTTTTTGCGGGCAGTGCAACCCGTCTGCTGGAGTTCGCTGTGGAAGGCCGCAAGGAATATATTGCCGAATTTACGTTGGGAGCGCAGACAGTTACCGGCGATGACAGCGGTGAGGTTGTCAAAACGATGCCTGTGCCTGCATTCAGCAAACAGGAGCTGGAAGTGGTGCTGGCGCAATTTACCGGAAAGCAGATGCAGCTGCCGCCGATGTATTCGGCTATCAAAATCAACGGCAAAAAGCTCTATCAGCTGGCTCGTCAGGGCGTAGAGGTGGAACGCACCGCACGTCCGATTGAGGTCTATAAGCTGGAGCTTCTGCATTATACGGCAAACAGCTTTACCATGCGCGTGGCCTGCTCCAAGGGCACCTATATCCGCGTTCTTGGCGAAGATTTGGCAACGGCGCTGGGAACCTGCGGTACGATGAGCTTTTTGCTGCGCACGCAGGTGGGAGCCTACACGATTGACAAGGCCTGCACGCTGCAGGAAATCGCGGAGAACCCCGAAGCCTGTGCCGCAGAGCCGCTGACTGCTGTTACTGAGCTGCCCAAGCTCAAGGTGAACGCCCGTCAGGCGGCGCGCATTACCAACGGTGTACGCACCACGGTGGCGCAGACTGCCGACGGCAGATACGTACTGCTGGGGCCGGGGGATGAATTCTTAGGCATCGTCCGCTGTGAGCAGGAGCGCCTGCAGGCAGAAAAAATCTTAGAGCATTACCCGATGCCAGAGGAATAAGCATGGAGATTATTACTTCTTTAGAACAACTGCATAAATTTTCCGCTCCCTGTGTGGTAGCATTGGGTACCTTTGACGGTTTGCATCGCGGTCATCTTGATGTAATTGAAACCGCAAGGGAGAAGGCGCATGAATGTAATTCGCAGCTGGCGGTATTTACCTTCAGCAACCATCCCTTTGAATGGATTCGTCCGGGCATGGTGCCGCCGGCGCTGATAACCGGCGCGCAAAAGCAGGTGCTTTTGCAGCAGCTTGGCGTGGATGTGCTGGTGGACATTCCCTTTAATCAGCAGGTAGCAGACCTTTCGCCGCAGGAGTTTTTGCAGCGACTGCAGCAGCTTGATTACAGCTGTCTGGTAGTCGGTGCCAACTTTACCTACGGCTGCCGCGGACAGGGAACTGTCTATACGCTGGCTGCTTCCGCCAAGGTCATGGGCTTTGAGCTGATTGTGCGCGAGCTGGTAAGCGAGGGTGCAACCGTTATCAGCAGCACCGCTATCCGTCAGCTGATTGCTGCCGGTGAGGTAGCAAAGGCTGCCGACATGCTGGGGCGCAGCTACAGCATCAGCGGCACGGTGGCGCACGGCAACGAGCGTGGCAGACTGCTGGGTTATCCTACGGCCAATATTGAGCTGGAGGATGCTCATGTGGCAGTGCCTCTGGGCGGTGTCTATGCTGTACGCGTACTGGTGAATGGCGCAATCTATCATGGTATGGCGAATATAGGCTATAATCCGACCTTTGGCGATGTTGCCAAACCGCGTCTGGAAACTAATATCTTTGATTTTACTGGTGACCTTTACGGTAAGCAGCTCACAGTGCAGTTTGTGCAGCGCATCCGCGGTGAAGTAAAATTTGCCGGCATTGAGCAGCTAAAGCAGCAGCTGGCGCAGGATAAGCATGACTGTGAAGCGGCATTGCGGTAAATCAAAGCTGTTTTTATAAAAAACTTTACAAAATACTTGCTATCTGGTGGCAAGATATGGTATACTATCATAGTATTTGAACCAAGGCCTGGCAGTTCGATTCTCCAACGGCTGCTACGCTTATGGCAATTTGAAATTTTAGGAGGAAACAAACAATGTTAACTAGCGAAGCTAAACAAGCAGTAATTCTGGCAAACGCACGTCATGAAGGTGACACCGGTTCTTCTGAGGTACAAATCGCAGTTCTGACCGAACGCATCAAATATTTGACCGAGCATCTGAAAGAGCACAAAAAAGATCATCATTCCCGTCGTGGCCTGCTGAAACTGGTAGGTAAACGTCGTGGCCTGCTGAACTACCTGGCTAGCAAAGACATCGAGCGCTATCGTGCAATCATTGCTAAACTGGGTATCCGTAAATAATCCGGTTTATGCTGAAAAGTCCGTCCGTAAGGACGGGCTTTTTTTGTGTCTGCGTTTGGGTTAAAGATAAGCATCTCGTGCAATAGTATTAAAAATAATTAACACTAACGCAAAAATCACTCATAGTGTTAAAATAAATTAATACTATAGACGAAATGTGCGATAGTGTTAAAAATAATTAACACTGTTGCGGAGGGGAGTGGGTTGGGGATTTGAAAAAAATAGAATTAAGGATGAGTATAAGTATGTTAATCAGTCGATTCTATTACGAGAAAAGTGCACTAGGTGAAAAATCTCGTAATAGGGAATGGTGATGAAGCAGCAAAAAGACAACTCTATTACGAGAAAAAGGAAGAAGTGACAAAATCTCGTAATAGGAAGTATGCTTAAGCTTGCTTAAGGTACTTAATAATGCTATACTTATTACGAGAAAAGTGCACTAGGTGAAAAATCTCGTAATAGGAGTGTGTGGAATGACAGAAATTAAACGAGATCTTTATCTGCAAAAGCTTATAGACCGTAAAGAAAACGGAGAGATTAAGGTTATTACCGGTATTCGCAGATGTGGCAAATCATATCTGTTATTTAATCTGTATTACAATTACCTGCTGCAAAACGGAGTAGATAAGGATTGCATTATACGCATAGCTTTAGATAGTCCTGAATGGGAAGATATGCTTAATATTCAGATGCTTAATGAGTATATTAAAAGCAAGATAGTCCCAGAGAAAATAAACTATGTTTTTCTTGATGAGGTGCAGTTTGTTGATGGCTTTGCAAAGCTATTGAATGGATTAAATCGCTACAGTAATCTTGATATTTATGTTACCGGTAGCAACTCTAAGTTTTTGTCTACTGACATTTTGACAGAGTTTCGCGGGCGTGGCGATGAAGTACGCGTTTATCCCTTGAATTATGCAGAATTTGTTTCAGCATTTGAAGGAAGCAAAGAAGAAGCATGGAAGAATTATTATACTTATGGTGGTTTGCCACAGATTTTAGCTCGTAAAAAGGATGAGCTAAAAGCAAAATATTTGAGAGATTTGTTCAGCAAGGTGTATTTGGCTGATATAGTAGAGCGTAATAGCTTGCGTGGCGATGTGGTTATGGATACCTTGGTAAATATTTTGGCTTCGTCCGTTGGTTCTTTGACTAATCCTTCCAAGTTAGCCAATACTTTTGCCAGCAAAGGTATTAAGGTCAGTGATAAAACAATCGGGGCATATATTGATTATCTGCAGGATGCTTTTTTAGTGAATAAAGCGGAACGATATGATATTAAAGGCAGAAAGTATATTGCTTCACCATTCAAATATTATTTTACTGATGTTGGCTTACGCAATGTACGTTTGAATTTTCGTCAACAGGAAGAGAATCACATTATGGAAAACATTATTTATAATGAATTGCTGGTGCGTGATTTTAATGTTGATGTCGGAATTGTAGAGTATCGTACCAAAAATGCTGAAGGAAAGCAGGAAAAGGTGAATTTAGAGGTTGATTTTGTTTGCAATAAGGGAAGTCAGCGCTTTTATATTCAGTCCGCTTTTTCCATTCCTGATAGGGAAAAGATGAAGCAGGAGCAGAATTCCCTTGTCCGTATCAATGATTCGTTTAAAAAGATTATCGTGGTTAAGGATGATATAAAGCCTTGGTATAATGAAGAGGGAATTTTGGTGTTGGGGTTGCAGCAGTTTTTACTTCAACCTGAAAGCATGCTTTTATAATTCTATTACGAGAAAAGGGAAAAAGTGCCCAAATCTCGTAATAGAAAAAGAGCCTTCATCAACAAAAGTGGGTGAACAACACCAAACAAAAACGTGGCTGATAGCTATAATAGATTATGGAAGCTATTGATTGACTGAGATATGAAGAAAAAGATTTGGCTGAACAAGCAAATCTAAGTATCTATACGATTAACAAAATGCATTTAGGCGAGAGTGTAACTACGAAAAGAGATATATCCGTTTTTAGGGATTAAACCTGTGATAAATTGGCATTTATAATAATTGTTTAATTTCAATCTTTTTATAGACAAGGAGACTGCGAAATGATTGATTTTGCTCCAGGCATGAGAACCATTATTCGTGACGAGGAATGGATGGTCAAGAAAATTGAAACGAATAGTCTTGGCAATAAGACTTTATACTGTGTTGGTATTTCTCCATTGGTTAAGGATAGAGAGGCGATTTTTCTTACGGATTTGGAACAGGTTCAAATCGTTGATCCTGCGGAAGTAAAATTGGTTGCGGATGCTTCTCCTTTCTACAAACGAGCACTATTATATCTGGAGAGCCAATGGCGTCAGCAAATTCCTACTGATGCAAATCTACATATTGGCCATCAAGCAGCTATGGACTTGATGCCCTATCAGCTTGACCCTGCAAAGCTTTCTTTGCAACGTCCAAGGCAGAGAATTCTTATTGCGGACACTGTAGGTCTCGGTAAAACTCTGGAAGCGGGTATTTTGATGTCAGAGTTAATTGCTCGTGGCAAAGGTAAAAGAATACTGGTTGTTACTGTTAAGAGTATGATGACGCAGTTTCAGAAAGAAATGTGGAACCGCTTCACCATTCCTTTGGTACGCCTTGATTCCAAACGGATTCAAAAGATTCGTGCCAACTTGCCGTCGAATTATAATCCTTTTTTCTATTATGACAAGACAATTATATCCATCGATACCTTAAAGCGAGATGTTGAGTACCGTACTCATCTGGAAAATGCATATTGGGATATTATCGTAATCGACGAAGCGCAGAATGTTGCAGAACGTGGAGATCATCAGGCGCAGCGTTCTCGTCTTGCAAAGCTTCTTGCAGATCGTAGTGATACCATGATAATGCTGTCAGCAACTCCTCACGATGGTAGAGCAAAGAGCTTTGCATCTTTGATGAATATGCTCGACCCGACTGCGATTGCAGACCCGCAAAATTATACCCCGGAAGATATTAAAGGACTTTGCATTCGTCGTTTTAAGAAAGATGTCAAAGATCAAGTCAGTGGTTCTTTCTTGGAAAGAAAAATTACACTTGAACGTTGCTGTGCATCTGCAAAAGAAGAATACGCTTTTGATATTTTTGCTGAAATGCAACTAGAGATGGATTTAGGCAAGACCAAAGGCACAGGGCAGCTGTTTAAGACCAGCTTGGAAAAATCCCTGTTCTCCAGCCCGGCAGCTTGTATCAAGAGTATAGAAGCACGCTTGAAAAAACTATATAAAAAATATGCCGCAGATGACATCAAAGATATTCGTCTGCTTGAAGATTTGAAAACTGCACTAGAGAATATTACTCCAGCAGATTTTACACGTTATCAGAAACTCCTTGCTCTTCTCAAGAGTAAGGAATACGCTTGGAATCCGGCTGATAGCGGTGACCGTGTTGTTATTTTTACTGAACGCATAGAAACCATGAAGTATGTTGCCGAAAGACTTCGCCAAGATCTTGGCTTGAAAGCAAACGTTATTCAGGAGATTTCCGGTGGAATGAGCGATGCTGAACAACAGCGTATAGTTGAAGATTTCGGTCGTACTGAATCTCCGGTTCGTGTTTTAGTAGCATCTGATGTTGCATCTGAAGGTTTAAACCTGCATTATTTGAGCCATCGATTGATTCATTTTGACATTCCTTGGTCTTTGATGGTGTTCCAACAGAGAAACGGTAGAATCGACAGATATGGTCAGCAAAAGCGCCCGGATATTCGTTATATGCTTATCGAGAGTGATAACAAACGTATCAAGGGTGATATGCGTATCATCGAAATTTTGGTTACGAAAGAAGAGCAAGCTCTGAAAAATATCGGAGATCCTTCAATGTTACTTGGTAAGTTTACCATAGAAGACGAAGAACTTGTTGTAGCTGAAACTATCGAAGCCGGTTCAGATTCAGATGCTTTTGAAAAAACTTTGGATGCTGGCGAAGATGACTTTGATCCATTTGAAGCATTGATGGCATCGGTAAGTGAAGCAGAAGATGATGACGAGATAAAATCGGAGATTGTTTCGGATGAGACCTTGTTCTCGGATATGGAATATTTGTATCAGGCACTCACATATCTGAATCAGACAGAAAATCATCCTGTTGAAAGGTTGAAAACAGTTTCCGGTTTAGATATTAAGTTGACTTCTGATATGGAACGACGCTTGAAAGCACTTGTTCCGGAAGAAGCATTTCCGCAGGGAAACACTCTCCGTGTTTCTGATGACAAAGCTTTCTGCATGGAACAGATGCGAAGCAGTATGCAGAAAAACATGGACGAATCCGCTTGGCCAACTACTCAGTATTTATGGAAACTTCACCCCGTTCTGAGTTGGGTTAATGACAAAGCAAGTTTGTTATTTAAGAGAGAAGAAGCCCCGATTATTGGACTTCCGGGAGTGTTGAAAGCTGGCGAAAGTATTTATGTTGTAACCGGCAGTATACCTAATTTGAAATCAACTCCTTTGGTTGATGAATGGTTTGGTTTACTGTATCAGAATGGCAAATTTGTTAAGGTGCTATCCATGAATGAAGTTGTGCAGAAAACAGGATTAAGCAATCCCAAGATTCCGAATACGAATTGCATCGGTGAAGATGAAATTTCTGCAGCAAGCTTCTTGCTGAGAGATGTAATTTCCCATGCAAAAATGCATTTGAATGAACATTACAAGAGATACCAGTCGGAAATGAGTCCGTTACTGGAAGAAGAAGTTAGTAAGCTGATTGAGCTTCAGGAGAAGCATAAGGAATACTACCAGCAGACCCTGTTCGAACATGAACGAAAGTTGCAGGAACAGGAGCGCCGGGTAGATGAACTCTTTGATCAGTTTATGAGCTGGGTGAAAGAAACTTTGACAATACAGAACAACCCATACATCAGAGTTGTATCTGTGCTGATAGGGGTATCGCAATGAGCATAGATTTAACAGGTATCACTAATAAAAACGAATACTATACCAACCATTATTTTTCTACTGTATTTGAAGAAAATACGAGTGCTGCTATCAGCGGTTGGAACACAGCCGCAAGAGAGTCAGAAGAAGTCAGAACGCCATGGTCGCTTCTGCGTCAGAATGCCAGACAGTATTATGCTGCACATGATAAATTTGTTCGTTCTTCTGTAAACTTGCAAGTTCTTGTCAATATAAAGATGTTGGCAGACAGTTACTTAAAATCTTTGGGTTATCCGGAAGCAAAGCCTGAAGTCGTAACAGTGGATGAATCTCTGTCGGTTCCTATTTATCTTGAAATGACAAAGAGCAATGGAGCACCATTGCTGTGGGTATTGTTATCAGCATCTAAAGAATCGGATGCAGGCATTATGGAGAGCTTTGTGTTTAATGCCGGTGACATAGATGACGATGCTGCCGGTGCACTCAACAAGGGCGTTCTTGGTGAGATGGCGAATGAGGATTTGGTTACCAAAATCCTCTTTGGCTCTGCTGAACCTCCTCGTTTTATCATGCTTATAGGCATGAATCAGATTGCTCTTATTGACCGCAACAAGTGGAATGAAAAGCGCTATCTTCAGTTTGAGCTTGAGGAGATTTTCTCTCGACTGGAAAACACAACTTTGCAGGCAATGGCTGTCCTTCTCCATAAGGATTCTCTTTGCCCTGATGATGGAAAAATTTTGTTGGATGAATTGGATGAGCAGAGCCAGAAGAATGCTTCCGGTGTATCACAAGACTTAAAGTATGCCCTTCGTGAAAGCATTGAATTGCTCGGAAATGAAGTCCTTTACGATATGAAGACACGCCTTGGACGTGATCTTGATGCAGAGCCTGTAGATGCAGGACAGTTGACTTTAGAATGTCTGCGTTATATGTATCGTATGCTGTTTGTACTCTTTATTGAGTCCAGACCGGAACTTGGCTATGCACCAATTAAAGCACAGAGCTATTACTCCGGATATTCTCTGGAAAGTTTGCGAGATATTGTAGATAACATTCGTGATGATGTAAATGAAGTAGGAGATGGTTATTACCTGCATGAGACTTTGTCAAAGCTCTACGAGCTGATTTATAACGGCTATCCGAAAACGGAAGATGAGCTGAAAAAAGCGACAGGTTCCGACAGCCTGCATGATATGTTCCTGATTGCTCCGCTGAAGGCGCATATCTTCGATCCGGAATATACTAAGATGATTACTGCGGCCAAGCTGCGAAACAGCTGTATGCTGCGTATCATTGACCTTATGAGCTTGACAAGGGCTACAGGAAGAAAAAATAGTCGCCGTGGCCGTATTTCCTATGCAAACCTGGGAATAAACCAGATGGGCGCGGTGTACGAGGCACTTCTTTCCTATCGTGGCTTTATTGCCGAACATGACCTCTATGAAGTAAAGAGAGCCGGTGACAGCTTCAACGAACTGGACGTCGGTTACTTTGTATCTGAATCTGAGCTTGACCAATATACCGAAGATGAACGTGTTCGTTATGAACATGGTGAAAAAAAGGGTAAGCTTCGTATGTATGAAAAAGGCACTTTCATTTATCGTCTGGCGGGTAGGGAGCGTGAGAAATCCGCATCCTACTATACACCGGAGGTTTTGACAAAGTGCTTGGTTAAGTATGCCCTGAAGGAGCTTCTTGAGGGAAAAACTGCGGATGAAATTCTTAAACTGACTATCTGCGAGCCTGCTATGGGTAGTGCTGCGTTCTTGAACGAAGCTATCAATCAGTTGGCAGAAGCCTATATTTCCCGTAAGGAGAAAGAAACCGGTGAGATTATAAGCTATGAAAAGAGATTTAATGAGTTGCAGAAGGTTAAGATGTTCATTGCCGACCGTAATGTTTATGGCATTGACCTGAACCCTGTTGCTGTTGAATTGGCAGAGGTTTCTCTGTGGCTGAATACTATTTATGAGGGTGGCTTTGTACCTTGGTTTGGCACACAGTTGGTGAACGGGAACTCCCTGATTGGTGCGAGGAGACAAGTATACCGTATCGAAAATGCACAATCCACCTCTAAAGGTATGCGTTGGTATGAGTTGGAGCCGGAGCGAGTGCCTTTGGGAACAAAACGTATGCCGAAAAAACAGGTCTATCACTTCCTGCTTGGCGATCCGGGAATGTGCAGTTATTCCGATAAAGTCATCAAACAGTTGGAGCCTGCAAAAATCAAGGCTATGAAAGATTGGAACAAGAAGTTTACCGGTCCCGTTAATGAAGATGATATTGTTACTTTATTGCGACTCTCTGCGGCGATTGATGAGCTGTGGGAAGCGCAAATTCGGTTACGCAAAGAAGTAGATGCTAAGACACAGGATTCTCTTTCTATCTTTGGCTATACTGATGATGCAGAGGATTCGCATACTACGATTCGCCAAAAAGATAAAATCTTTAGCGAACTATATAAGAGCGAACATATGAAGAATGCCGGTCCGTATGCAAGACTGAAGTTTGCTATGGACTATTGGTGCGCACTGTGGTTTTGGCCTATTGACAAAGCGGATTTACTTCCTACGAGAAGTGAGTTCTTGTTTGATATGGGTCTGATTCTTGAAGGAACTATGGAATCTGTGAAAGTTACCGATTCTGTTAAGGGTGGTCAGCTTTCTATGTTCCCGACTGAAATAGAGCAGATGGCAATGGATATTATCGATACTTACGGTACGGATACTATCGTGGATATTCCTCGTCTGCGTCAGGAAAATCCACGACTGGATTTAGCTGCAAGAATTGCTGAACAGAATAAGTTCATGCATTGGGAGCTTGAATTTGCAGATTTGTTTGCAGAGCGTGGTGGGTTTGATTTGATTATTGGTAATCCGCCGTGGATTAAACTCACTTGGAATGAAAAAGCAGTTTTGTCTGACAGTAACCCACTTTTTATGGTTAAAGATCTTACAGCGCCTTAAACCAAAGAGCGTAGAAATAATGTGCTGCAACTGGTAAATAATAAAAAGAATTATTTTGCAGAGTACGAATCCGTTACAGGTCAGCAGAACTATCTGAATGCATTACAGAATTATTTTCTGTTAAAGGGACAGCAAACGAACGTGTATAAATGCTTCCTTCCGCAGGCATGGACGTATTGCACGAATGAAGGAATATCTGCGTTTATTCATCCGGAAAGTATTTATGACGACCCTAATGGCGGTCAGTTGAGAAAAATTATCTACGGAAAGTTGAGGGCACATTTCCAGTTTATCAATGAGAAAATGCTGTTTGCGGAAGTAGGCCATCCAACAATATTCGGCTTGAATATCTACTCTAACCGCCCAACAACTTCGTTTATTTCTATATCGAATTTGTTTGATTCCGTAACTGTTGACTACTGCTTTGATAATCAGACTGGAGACACGATAGAAGGAATTAAGGATAGCAATGGACAATGGAATATAAAAGGCAACAGAAGCAGAATCCTCAAAATTGGCTCAAAAGAATTGAAAATGATAGCAACAGTATTTGACAATGTTGAGGACTATCAAGAAACACGACTTCCATCACTTCATGCGACCCAGCTTTTGCAAATTTGTGAAAAGTTCGGTCAAAGTACAAAAATTGCGGACTTTGAAAATGTTGTGACAACATCTCAAATGCTTAATGAAACCGGCGCTCAAGATGATGGCACAATTAAAAGAGGTACTTTCTTCCCGGAAAACTCAAGATCGATGATTTATTCTGGACCACATATTTGGGTTGCTAATCCTATCTATAAAACCCCACGAGCTATCTGTAAGGAAAAAGGTGATTATGATATTATTGATGCCACTTTTATCCCGAACAGATACATACCAAGAACTAATTACAGAATAGCAATTTCACACGATGAGTTGAGAAAAAGATTGCCTTTTAATCATCAAGGAAAACCTTACACGGATTACTACCGAGTGGCATTTAGACGAAGACTTAATGTTAAGCAGGAAAGAACCTTGATAGGTGCAATAATAGCACCAGGAACCTTGCATACCAACCTACTTAATAGTATTGAGTTTGAAAAAAGTGAGGATATGGTTCTTTTTTCTGGATATACAGCGTCATTACCATTTGATTTTATTATTAAGAGTTTGGGTAAGGGCGACTTATATGATGACAGTATTAAGAAGTTGCCATTCTTGAGAACAAAACACGCCAAAGATATTTGTTTACGTGCGCTTCGCTTAAACTGCTTAACTGAAGATTATGCAAAGTTGTGGAAAGAATCTTTCTGTGAAGAATACCGTAGTTCTGCATATTCAATTGAGTCCCCAATGCTCGATACAAAGTGTTTTTCTCGATTGAATGGAGAGTGGTCAAAGTCCCACGCAGTCCAATCCGATTACGAGAGATATATTAGTCTCATTGAATTGGATGTTCTGTGTTGTATGGCATTTGGTATAACCCTTAATGAATTAAAAGTTATGTATAGGATACAGTTTCCTGTCTTACAATCGTATTCAACAGATACTTGGTATGATTCCAACGGTCGAATCACTTTTACCAACAACCGCAGTCTTGTAGGGGTTGGGTTCGACCGAAAGGAGTTTGAGCTTAACATGAAGGATGCTCCTGCTGGTAAGAAGTTCTATCGCACGATTATGGATGACACCATGCCTGGCGGTCCTGTGGAGCGTACCATTGAGTACGTTGCCCCGTTTGACCGTTGCAGTCGTGAGCAGGACTACGAAATTGCTTGGAAGTTCTTTGAGGAGAAGTACGGAGATACTCAATAATTGTCTATTACTTTATTCAGAAGAGCGGGATGTCTGAAATATATTGATATGAAGCATTTTGACATCTCTGCTAAGAACAGGGAATGAAATACGGATATTCGATGTGTATAGAAAGGAGAAAAATGTACGATTTATCATCAAAGTTCAATATTTTTTACAGTTCATATGTTGTTTTGCCACAGAGTGAGCAGAGCAGTCTGTATCATAAAAAAGACTTAAATCTTCAGCGTCTAAAGGATGGCTTGAAGGAATATAATACTGAATACAAAACTTCATATTCAATAGTTGATGATTGTGTTCAAGGCAGTGTGGCAATGTCAACGGTCGTTCAAAACGAAGAATCCGATTATGATATAGATGCTGCCATTGTTTTAGGTAAGTCAGATTTAGATGGTAAGGGTGCTCTATCTACCAGAAATATGGTTGCAAATGCTCTTCGTCGAAAAACAAAACAATTTAATGCAGAGCCGGAAGTAAAGACCAGTTGTGTTCGAGTGAAATATGCCGATGGCTACCATATCGACTTTGCTGTTTATAGGCGTTCTTATGATATTATCAATAAAGAGTGGATTTATGAACACGCAGGTTCAGAATGGACGTCAAGAGAACTAAGGGGATTAACAGATTGGTTTAAGACGCAGAACGATAATTCAAATGGAAAATTAAGAAAAGTTGTTCGTCTATCCAAAATGTTTTGTAAATCAAGATTTTCTTGGAAAAATATGCCAAGTGGATTACTTCAAACTGTCTTATGCGACGAGATGCTGCAAGACTCCTATGATCGAATTGACGAGTTATTTTATTATACAATGAAAAAAATTGTCAATCGCATCGAAGAGAGTACATCTGTTGTTGCACCGGTAGATAATGGGCGTGATTTAACTCCGCGACAGAGTGATAAACAGAAAATGACAAACTGGAAGAATCGACTAAAAAGCAAACTTGCTGACTTAGATATTCTTTTCAGTGAAGACTGTACCAAGGCAGATGCTATTCAGGCGTGGTATGGTTTCTTCGACCATGAGTTCTGGAATGAAAATGAAACAAAGTCCGAATACAACAAATTGCGGTGCTTCGATAAGTCAGTATGTTCCTTTGGAGATAACGAGCAATTTATTGAAGAGATGTTCCCAGTTAATCAAGTGTATTCGTGTAAAATTTCGTGCATTGTAAGTAGGAACGGTTGGCGACCGAAGCCGATTGGAGAATACTTGTCACTCCTTAAACGGTATTTGCCACACAACTTTGAAATTCGTTGCACAATGGTATACACAAATTGTCCTCCGCCATACAAGATTTTTTGGAAGGTTAGAAATGTAGGTGTTGAGGCGGAGAGACGAAATATGCTACGTGGTGAAATCTATGAGAAGGGAATTTCTATAGTGGAGCATAGCAACTTTTTTGGCAAGCATTATATCGAGTGCTACATAGTTAAGGATGGTGTATGTGTTGCAAAAGATAAAGTTAACATTCCTATTGGAAAGGTGTAAGGCTGTGAAGATTCTAGAAAGTTTAGGATTAGGTTTCCTATCAATTAGTATGATAGTAATAATTGTGGTGTTTGAGGTCATGGAATGGCCTGTCGGCAGTACCATAGCCGGTATTGTGCTTGGCCTTTTACTACCTAAATTATTTGAATCATTACAGAATCTTAGAGATACAACAGACTGGAAAATTTCACAAAGAAAGTTGGAGCGTGGTGGCTTTATAAAGAAGGATACACCAGTGCGCATTTCATTTGCATATTTGTTTAGAATTAAAATAGGTGATAAATACCTTTTGGTGCGCAATGCTCGTGGAACAAGCAAATATCAGCCTGTCGGAGGTGTCTATAAGCTTTTGGGAGATGAGAAAATTGAACTTAAAAACTTGTATCAGGTTATGGATGATGATAAAATTTCGATTGATGAATCGTCAAGAAATGATTATAGGCTTAGATTGGCAAATAAACATTTGAGAAATTTTGTAAAACGGTTTGACAATGGGGCCTCTAGAGAACAGCTTTATGATTTGAGCCGAGAGTTCAGAGAAGAAATGGTTGATACCGCCTTAGTAAATTGGAATGAGATTACTTATAGAGTTTGCGGCAGACATATTAGCAAACTTGAATATGGGAAGCATTTTCAAATATACGAGCTTCTACTTGCTGACATTGTAGAGTTAATACCAACCAAGGATCAAGAAAAAGATTTGGAATTTCTTATGCAGAAGCAATCCGATAAATACATCTTTGCAACATCTGCGGAAATCCAAGCATTGGGTATTAACACTGATGTAGGTAAACTTAGTGAAACTATTGCGGATCATTCTACCAAGATAATAGAGGAAAATGAAGGTACGTTGATTCATATTCCAGAATATGGAAAGATCTATGGAGCCGCTATATAACACATAGAATAGATATTAATCCTTAGATAGTACAAAGGAGGATCGCAGTATGCTACCATCCATACTTGCTAAACAATTACAGAAAGGCATTGGGGATTATATCGAAACCACATTCCCAATGACCAACGAACCCTTCAAAGGCTCAGTTCAAAAAATGCTGGCAAATAAAGGCTCTGTTTACCATGAGCCTTATATTGCTGTGCATCTTCCGTTCCGTGTGGCAGAGAAAATGCCAACCTGCTTTGAAGCAATTCATCCTGCATATCTTCCTTATGTGCATCAGCAAAAAGCCTTTGAGAGACTAATCGGAGATGATGGTCGCTCCACATTAGTTGCAACTGGTACCGGTTCAGGTAAGACAGAGTGTTTCCTATACCCGATTCTGGAGTATTGCTATCAGCATCGAGGCGAGCGAGGAATAAAAGCACTTATTATATATCCGATGAATGCTTTGGCGACGGATCAAGCTAAACGTATTGCAGAGATGATTTATGGAAGTGATGAGCTCCATGGAAATGTTACTGTAGGTATGTATGTTGGTGGTCAAGAACATACGCCTGCTCGAACTATGAGTGAACATGGAGTTATTACAGACCATGAAACAATGCTGAACAACGCACCTGATATTCTGATGACCAACTATAAAATGTTGGACTATCTGCTGGTGCGTCCGAAAGATGCTCTTTTATGGCAGGATAATGACTCTGAAACTCTGAAATATATCGCAGTTGATGAGCTGCATACATTCGATGGAGCGCAAGGCACAGATTTGGCTTGTTTGCTTCGCCGCTTGAAACGACGCCTGGGCATCTATGATGGATACCTGTGTTGCATTGGCACATCTGCAACAATGGGTTCCAAGGAAAACAACAATAATATTCTGAATTACGCAGAAGAAATCTTTGGCGAACCGTTCGATAAGGATGCAATTATCACAGAAGATCGTCTGAGCGCTCAAGAGTTCTTTGCAGGTGTTGATGTAACGGAATTTGCGATGCCGTCAGCGGAGCAGGCTGTGGAATTGGAAAAGCTGTCTGCGGAGGATGAGCCTTCTGCTTATTTGCAGAGTGCGGTAAAAGACTGGCTTCCGGATTTTTCTTTTGACGTTCTTGAAGATGAAGGCAGAATACGTCTTGGATATGAACTGATGCATCACAGCTTTATGCAATCGGTTATCAATCTGACAGGTGGTACATATTATAAAGTTTCTAAAATCGCAGAAGATTTGGCTATCCATTATCCGGATTTGAAAACTCTGCCTGATGCAACTGTTGTTATCAATTCACTCTTTGCTTTAATTTCTCATGCGAGAACCGGCAAGGTAGGAAAGCTGCGTCCGTTTTTGAATGTTCAGGTTCAGCTTTGGATGCGCGAGCTGCGTCGTTTGGTTGCCAAAGTAGATTCAGATGAAATCAATTATGAGATTGCTCACGATTTGAACAAGCAACAGGCAAAGCAGTATCTTCCAGTTGTAAATTGTCGTGATTGTGGTATTACAGGTTGGGTATCCGTACTCAATGAACGTAGCAATGCTACAATGACAAACCTTGAGTCCTTCTATAATCTATATTTCCGTGCAGACGAAAAAATTGTGATGATGTTCCCTCATTCTCATGAGGAACGTATTCCTGGCATGGTTCCTGCAAGGATTTGTCCCGACTGTCTGCAAGTAAAAGTTGGTGAGTATGGGACAGATGAGTGCGTTAATTGTGGTGCCGAAATGGTTGATATACTGATTCCAAATCCGATTAAGACTTCTGGCACTAAGAACCATAGGCAATACGTTTGCCCCTGCTGTGGTAGTCGTCGCGGTCTTTCGTTGATGGGTCTTCGCAGCGCAACAGAAATCAGCGCAAGCATTTCTCAAATGTTTGCATCCAAGTTTAATGATGATAAAAAGACACTGGCATTCTCTGATAATGTTCAGGACGCTGCGCATAGAGCCGGTTTTTTCAACTCAAGAACATGGCGTTTTGGCCTTAGAACCGCTATTCAAAAATACTGTACTGAGATGGGATCCGGTCAAACCCTTGCAGATTTTCAGAATGGTTTTATAAAGTATTGGCATGAGCATATGACTGATGAACAGTTTGTGAGCTTCTTCATTGCGCCAAATCTAACTTGGAAGCAAGCCTATGAAGATATGGTTGAAAAGCGTAACTTGGGCAAAGATAAACAAGCACAAATTCTGATGTATGAAATTGAACAGCGCATCAAATACGAAATTATGCTTGAATTTGGTCTTGCCGGCAAGATTGGACGAACTCTTGAAAAGTCTAATTGCTCTGTTATTTCCTTTGCTGTGGAAGATATTATTCAGATTGCTGATTCTGTACAGGAAAGAACCATCAATGAGCTTGGTGTATTGACAGCAGAAAATATAGACTCGTTCAAACGCATGGTTATCGGATACTTGAGCTTAATGCGCACAAATGGAGCTTTTCGGGATAAAGTGTTTGACGAATATACTATAGGCGACGGTAATGGCTATATGCTGTCAAACGACAGGAATCGTTGGCTTCCCGGTCGTCAATCGGGTCGAAATACTCCTCACTTTATTGCCGAGCATATTGGTAATGGCCGATCTTCTTTTGAGTTTGATTCACCTGCTGCTAATAAGTATGTAGACTGGATTTCTTCTTGCTGTAGCGAATTGCTGGTGGATGACAGTATTTTCCAAGCAATCAGCAGATTTATTTTAGACGAAGCAGTGAAGCTGAATGTAATATCTCTGGTTCCTTCTTCTGCTAACTATAAAATTTACGGATTAAATAAGGAACGTGTCTTTATCACTGATGATGTGATGCAGATGCGGTGTGATAAGTGTGGTTCTGTATATGCTGTCGCAGCAGAGAATGCAGAGCTTTGGATTGGTGCGCCTTGTCCAAGGACTGCCTGTGGTGGATTCCTCGAAGAATATGATACAGGTGAAATTAATTATTATGGTCGTCTTTACAATGCCGGTGATTTAGTTCGTATCAACGCAAGGGAGCACACTGGTTTGTTAGAGCGCCAAGATAGAGATCAGATTGAAATTGATTTTAAACGTGGCAAAGATACTCAGGAGATTTGGGACCCCAATGTATTATCGTGTACTCCAACTCTGGAAATGGGTATTGATATTGGTGATTTGTCTACTGTTATCCTGTGTAGCATGCCGCCAGCTCAGAGTCAATTCTTACAGCGAGCTGGACGTGCAGGGCGTAAGGATGGTAATGCATTGACATTGGCTGTTGCTAATGCAAGACCTCACGATTTATATTTTTATTCTGATCCTATGGATATGATTGCGGGAGAGGTAACTCCACCTAAAATTTTCCTTCGAGCATCTGCTGTTCTGGAAAGGCAGTTCGTAGCGTTCTGCATGGATTCTTGGGTTAAAAAGGGAATTCCGGATGGTGCTATTCCTGATAAAGTTGGTGTTGTTCTGAAAAAATTGGATGCCCGCCCGGATGACATGTTTCCGTTCAATTTCTTGAATTATGTACAAAGCACATTATCTCGTCAGTTGAACTCTTTCATGCAAATGTTTGCAGCGTATCTCGATGATAGTGCAAGAGAAGAACTGCAAATGTTCGCCAGAGGAAAGGATGCTAACAACAGTCCTATGTATGTAAAAATCCTGGATGCATTCGAGGATTTGAAAAAACAACAGGATGCGTTGCGAGCAAGTGTTGATGCACTAAAAATAATGATTCGGGATTTGGAAGATAAACCCAAGGACAGTTCCTATGATGAAGAAATCAAAGAGCTAAAGCGTGAAGAAGCAGCGTTGCTTACAGTCCTTCAGGAAATTGGCAAGAAGAATATCTTTAATTTCCTGTCTGACGAGGGATTACTTCCTAATTACGCTTTTCCTGAAGCTGGTATTATCCTGCGAGCGGTTCTCTATCGTAAAGAGGACGAAGAAATATCGGTTAAGAAGAAAAAATATGAGAAATTGGTCTATGAATATAGCCGTAGTGCATCCTCTGCTATCAGCGAGTTTGCTCCTAATAACAGCTTTTATGTTGACGGTCGCAAGCTGACCATAGATCAGGTTGATTTGACCACTGCTCAGACTGCAAGATGGAGACTTTGCCCGAATTGTTCTCATGCTCAAATTGAAGAAACCGGCAAGAATACGTCGGCTTGCCCTCAGTGTGGTAGTCCTGCCTGGGCTGATTCCGGACAGGTTAGAACAATGCTGAAGGTTCAAATGGTCTACTCTAACATGGATTATACCAAGAGCTTGATTAACGATGAGAGCGATGATAGAAATAATGTATTCTATTGTAAACAACTTTTGGTTGATGTAGATGAAGATCACGATATTTCCAGTGCATATCGTATGGACAACGAAGATTTCCCGTTTGGATATGAGTTTGTTCGCAAAGCAACTCTACGAGAAATTAACTTTGGTGAGAGTGACATGATCGGTGAAAAACTGTCTGTTTCCGGTATTGAAGAAGTACGCAAGGGCTTTAAAATTTGCAAGTACTGCGGAAAAATCCAACCGGAAAACGGAAAACCTAATCATAGCTTCGCCTGCAAAACAAGAAAGATGCCTAATTTGATGCAAGCTGACGCTTATGAAGAATGCTTGTTCCTGTACCGTGAGTTTAGTACAGAGATTCTCCGACTTCTTGTCCCGGCGACTACAATTGATGCTTCTTCTGTGAAGGTGGAATCATTTGTAGCTGCATTTATGTTGGGTATGAAAGAATATTTCGGTAATGTTGATCATCTAAGGGCTACTGTCAGTGAAGTGCCTGTTCCGGATGCAGATTATCGAAAGCAGTATTTGGTCATTTATGACTCTGTTCCGGGTGGTACCGGCTATCTTAAGCAGTTAATGCACGAAAAGGACGCTCTGATTGAAATTTTTGATAAGGCGCTTCATGTAATGGAGAATTGCTCTTGCAAGGATGATCCGCAGAAAGATGGTTGTTACCATTGCTTGTATGCTTATCGTCAGAGTCAGCAGATAGGTAATATTTCAAGGTCTACGGCTATCAGAATTTTGAAGTCTATTCTTTCAGGTAAAGATAATGTTCAGAAGATTGATAGAATCAATGATATTCCTGTTAATCCGTTGTTTGATAGTGAGTTGGAACAGCGTTTTATGGAAGCGATTCGTACTAAGGTTGGTACGGCTAATGTAAGTGATACGATTCGCAATGGCAAGCATAGTTATTATATAAAGTTGGAGAATTTTGCTTGGGAAATCGAACCGCAAGTTCTTCTGGATGCTGCCTCTGGTGTTTCGGTAGCTTGCAAACCGGATTTTGTGTTTTGGCCGGTTTCCGCACCGGAACACAAGCCTGTGGCTGTATTCACAGATGGTTTTTTATATCATAAAGATATTGTTTCTGATGATACAATTAAGCGAGAGGCTATTCGCAGAAGTGGTAAATTCCGTGTTTGGTCGCTGAGTTTCAAGGATGTTCAAAGTGTATTTGCACCACAGGGAGATTTCTATAAAAATTCACTTGAGGCAGAAAAAATGCCTTCTGGCAAGACTATGTATCAGAATATGATTAAGAAGCAAAAAGCAGATGCCATTGAACCGGCAAAGTTATCTTCATTTGATTTGCTTTTGGAATATCTTAAACTACCTGATGCAGAAAGAGTTTTTAAGGGACAAGCGTATGCATATTCTCTGTCCTTGTTAGAACCTGTCTTGATGAAAAACAATCTTGCTTTCAATAATTGGGAGAAGAATGTAAAAGCTGTAAATGAACAGACACACTTTACTGATGTTGATTTTGTGTTCCCTGGAACCATATTTGGTAGCTGGATTCCAAGAAGTTCTAATGCACATCTGGCAATTTATTCAGCTGTTCTTGCATCGAAACTTAAAGCTGAAGGGGCTGTTGCTGTTTGCGCTGTTCTCAATGACGAAAAAGATGATAGAACAGATAAATATGAACAGGAGTGGAATGGACTTTGGAGATTCTATAACTTGCTGCAATTCTCGGAAGAGTTTATTGCAGTGTCATCTGTAGGTATAAGCCACATGGATTACCTCGCATTGCCTGTTGTTGGAGAAGCTGCTGATGATTCTATTATATCTATGAGCGCAGGTGATGATACTTGGAATGCAATTAAGGAGCTTCTGTTCGATGATGATGCAAAGGCATTTGTTGAACTTGCAAAAGGTGCTGGTGTACCTGCTCCTAATGAAGATGATGTCGGTTACGAAGTTGAAGGCGATGATGGAGAAGTGGTTGCTACTGTAGAAATTGCATGGCCAGACAGACGAGTTGGTTTCATGACTGCTGAACAAGCTGAAGATAAAGAGAAGCTCGAAAAATTGGGATGGCGAATACTGAGTTTACTTGATGCTGCAGATATTGATACCGCAAGCTATTTTGGAGGTGACAATTGATGACGGATAATGTTAAAGTGGCAATTTCATCAGATTTTTTAACGGCATTTGCTCGTCTTCCGAGACAAGTTCAAGGTAAAGTAACAGAGTTCGTGAATAAATTCCGAAACAATCCTATGTCTCCCGGCATTAACTATGAGAAACTTAATTCAGGAATAGATAAGAAGATTTTTTCTGTACGTATTGATGATACTTATCGAGGTATCGTTGTTCGGCAGCAAGAAGTAGGGGTATACCTGCTTTTGTGGGTAGATCATCATGATGAGGCATATCAATGGGCCGCTCGTAAAAAATGTGAAGTCAACCCGAAAACTGGTGCTATTCAGGTGTTTGATGTTAAGACCATGGTGGAAAAGGTATCTGCACCTGACAAAGTTACTTTATTTGCTCTTGCTAAGGATGATGAATTGCTTAAACTTGGCGTACCTGAGATTCAGCTTGATTTTGTTAGAAGTTTTATTAGTAAAGAGGATTTTTACAAAGCTGAACAATCTATGCCGCATGATGCTTATGAGCATCTTTCTTGGTTAGCGGAAGGCTTTCCTATGGAAGAAGTTCTGGAGCTTGTTCTGGAAGAACAGAACGCTTCTTCTGACAACGAGGATTTGGCGGCTGCATTGGATGTTCCTACAACACTGAAATCTTTTGTTGTGGTCGATGGAGAAGATGAATTGCGTCGGATTATGGCAGAACCATTGGAAAAATGGCGTGTTTTTCTTCATCCGACGCAGAGAAAAATTGCCCGGAAAGAGTATTCTGGTTCTGCAAGAGTACTTGGCGGTGCTGGCACTGGCAAAACCGTAGTTGCTATGCATAGAGCTAAGTATTTAGCATCTAAATGTGAAGGGCAGCAGAGAATTCTGATGACCACCTTTACAGCAAATCTCGCAGCTGATATTAGAGAGAATTTGCGCAAGATTTGTACCTTGGAAGAACTCAGAAGAATAGAAGTCATTCATTTGGATGCGTGGGTGAATCAGTTTCTTCGTGAGTCCGGTTTTTCTGCTCAGATTGGGTATGACGATGTTATAAAGCCTCTTTGGGAGAGAGCTGTTTTGTTGGCTAACATTGATCTGCCGTTTGAGACTTCATTCTATGAAGAAGAGTGGAACAGGATTGTGATAGCACAAGAAGCTCTTACACTTGAAAAGTATGTGAAGGCAACTAGAAATGGTCGAGGCACCAGACTTGATCGAAAAAAAAGGATGCATATCTGGAAGGTCTTTGAAAACTATCAGAATCTAATGAAAGAAAACCAAATACGTGATATAAATACCGCCATGTATGAAAGCACCAAGTTGCTTCAATCTGCGGGTAGAAAACCACGGTATGCAAGTATTATTATCGACGAGGGACAAGATTTCAGTGACAATGCATATCGCCTGATTAGAGCGTTGGCAGGAGAAGAACATCCTAACGATATTTTCATAGTTGGTGACTCTCACCAGAGAATATATCGAAATCACCCTATCCTCTCTAAGTGTGGAATAAATGTCCGTGGTCGTAGTAGTATATTAAAAATCAACTATCGTACTACGGAGGAAATTCGCAAACAGGCCCTACTATTGTTGAAGGGGATTTCTTTTGATGACTTGGACAAAGGTTTTGATCTTGGAGATAAGTGTCAATCCCTCACGCATGGAGAAAAACCGATAGTTGAGAATTTCGGGAATGCTAATGATGAATTCGATTTTCTCCTCCGTGAAGTGAAGAAGCTAAAAGACAACGGTGTTTCTCTTACTGATATATGTGTTGTAGCTCGTACCAAAAAGTTGGTTGACGATTACATTGCGCTTTTTACAAAAGCCGGAATTCGCTCCTATGCAATAAAGAGGAACAAAGCTGATGATCGTAGTTTTGATGGGCTAAGAGTTGCTACTATGCACCGAGTGAAGGGGTTGGAATTTAAATATGTATTTATTGCTGCTGTGAACAACAGGATTATACCTCTTTCTTCTGCAATCAATAAGGCTGACGCCGTTTCTGAGGAGGAATCTATTACCTCCGAAAAATGCTTGTTGTATGTAGCAATGACCCGTGCACAAAAAGGTGTTTATATCACAAGTTACGGCAGAAAATCAGAGTTCCTTGAGTAAAGATATATTACGAGAAAAGTGAGAAAATGCCTGAATCTCGTAATAGAAAGTGGCGTTGATACAGCAAAAAGGCAATTCTATTACGAGAAAAGTGAGAAAGTGCCCAATTCTCGTAATAGAATCACTCTCGCTTTCTCTTTTTGTAAAATCTTTACACTTGCCGCTATAAGAACAGGCTAATAATTTTCCTCGTTGACAAATAGCAGTAACAGTAATATAATTTTTTTAATAGCAAACCATTAAGATAGAGGCGCGGAAAGCATGAGTAGGTTGTGGAGCGGGAGCTGAGAAGCATCACAAAAGGGCTAACGCCGAAGTGCAATGGCAGCCGTGTCGTTGTGCTGGGCCGTCAGTGAAAGCTGCCGGACTGTCGCTGCATCTGCAGCGGAGGGCTATCTCGGCTATGGGTGTGAATATTTATTTAGCATGCTAACCGTTGAGATAGGATCCAAAGGAAATATCTCAACGGTTATTTTTATGATTAAGGAGTGAACGACATGATTCGTGTTTTGGTAAATGGTGCGCTGGGCCGCATGGGCAGCGAGGTATGTAAAAAGGTATATAGCGAAGCTGATTTGGAGCTTGTAGGTGCTGTTGATATTAAGGAAGGCACTGTACATCTGGGTGACGGCGTTAAGGTGACGACAGACCTGGTTGCTGCTATTGAAGCTGCCAAACCGGACGTTGTTGTTGACTTTACCCGTCCTGACGTTGTAATGGGCAACCTGCGCAAAATGCTGCCGCTTGGCGTGCATGCTGTAGTTGGCACAACAGGCTTCAGCGATGCGGATTTAAAAGAGGTTGATGAGCTGGCACGCAAGCACAACACCAGCCTGCTGATTGCTCCGAACTTTGCGCTTGGTGCTGTTGTAATGATGAAGCTGGCGTGTGAGGCTGCCAAATACTTCCCGCATGTGGAAATTATCGAGAAGCATCACGATAATAAGCTGGATGCTCCGAGCGGTACTGCTATTATCACCGCACAAAAAATTGCTGAGGTGCGCAAGGCAATGCATCAGGGCAATCCTGATGAAAAGGAAACCATGGCAGGTGCGCGCGGTGCCGATTACGAGGGCATGAAGATTCACAGTGTCCGCTTGCCGGGTTACGTTGCTTCCCAGGAGGTTATCTTCGGCGGTCAGGGCGAAACTTTGAAAATCAGTACCGACCCGATTAACCGCGAATGCTACATGCCGGGCGTTGCGCTTGGCTGCCGCAAAATTGTTGACCAAGTAGGCCTGGTATACGGCTTAGATAAATTACTCTAATAGTGAGGGGGAGAATTTTATGAAAAAGTATAACGTTGCTATTTTGGGCGCTACCGGTGCTGTTGGTACTGAATTTCTGAAGCTGATTGAAGAAAGAAACTTCCCATTTGCAGAACTGCATCTGTTGGCTTCCAAGCGCAGCGCAGGCAAGCAGATTGAATTTATGGGCAAAATATATACTGTGCAGGAGGCTACCAAGGACTCTTTCGAGGGCATTGATATTGCTCTGTTCGCAGGTGGCAGCGTTTCCAAGGAGTTTGCTCCCTACGCTGTAAAGGCTGGTGCCGTTGTTATTGATAACTCCAGCACCTTCCGTATGGACCCCGAAGTGCCGCTGGTTGTGCCGGAGGTTAACCCCGAGGACATCCTGAAGCACAAGGGCATTATTGCCAACCCTAACTGCTCTACCATTATTATGGTTATGGCACTGAAACCGCTGTATGACCTGGCACGCATTAAACGTATCGTCGTTTCTACCTATCAGGCTGTTTCCGGCGCCGGCAAGGAGGGCATTGACGAGCTCACCGACCAGACCAAGGCTTACAGCGAGGGCCGTGAGATGGAGGCACACATTCTTCCGTCCGCAAGCCTGCCGAAGCATTATCCGATTGCGTTTAACCTGATTCCGCAGATTGATGTTTTCCTTGACAATCTCTACACCAAAGAAGAGATGAAGATGATTAACGAAACCAGAAAGATTATGCATGATGACGAAATGCGCATCACCGCTACTACCGTGCGCGTGCCTGTATACCGTAGCCACAGCGAATCGGTAAACATCGAATTTGAGCATGATTTGGAGCTGAAGGATATGGCAGCTGCAATCAATGCTTTCCCCGGCATTCAGATGATGGATGATCCGTCCAATCAGGTTTATCCGATGCCTTTATATACCTCGGAAAAATATGACTGCTTCGTTGGACGTCTGCGCCGCGATGAGTCTAATCCGAATACCTTCAACCTGTGGGTAGTAGGCGACCAGATCCGTAAGGGCGCTGCGCTGAACACGCTGCAGATTGCTGAGGTTATGATTAAAAACGGCTGGTTAGAAAAATAATAATGCACCTCTGCGGTGTAAAGACTACCCGGCGTACAGCTTGTACGCCGCAGCCTTTCCGGCATCCGGTACATTTTGCATTTTAATTTAAACAGATGAGGAGCAATTTACATGAAAATTATTGTACAGAAATTCGGCGGCACCTCCGTCGCGAGTGAGGAAGCCCGCGTTGCAGTTAAAAACAAGGTACAGCAGGCTATCCGTAACGGTTACTCCCCGGTAGTTGTAGTTTCCGCAATGGGACGCAAGGGTGCGCCCTACGCGACTGATACTCTTATCGGTACCCTGAAGGACGTTAACCTTTCCGTTAATGTGCGTGAGATGGATATGATGATGTGCTGCGGCGAAATCATTTCCGCCTGCGTAATGGCAGCAACTCTGCAAAAATTCGGTATCAACGCTATGGCGCTCACCGGCGGTCAGGCAGGCATTGTTACTGATTCCCAGTTTGGTGCTGCACGTATCAAAAACATCAATACCTCCGGTCTTATCCGTCTGCTGGAGGCAGGCATCATTCCGGTTGTCTGCGGCTTCCAGGGTATGACGGAAAACAACTATAAATTTACGACATTGGGCCGCGGTGGCAGCGATACCTCTGCTGCTGCACTGGGCGCTGCGCTCAAGGCTGATTTTGTTGAAATTTATACAGACGTTGAAGGCATTATGACTGCTGACCCGCGCATTGTCGAGAAGGCTAATATTCTGCAGCAGATTTCCTATGCTGAGGTTTGCCAGATGGCACAGAACGGCGCTAAGGTTATTCATCCGCGTGCCGTGGAAATTGCTATGGGCAGCAACATTCCCATGTATGTAAAATCCACCTTCAGCGATGCTCCCGGCACTTTGATTACCAGCGAACGCATCGGTCAGGGTAACGGCGGCGAAATTGCGATTAACGAATCCTGCGCCAGCGGCGTTGCTCATCTTAATGACCTGGCACAGTTCCGCATTGACCTGAACCCGCAGGATATTACTGCAGGCCGTAATCTGTTCGAGGATTTGGCGGATGCAGGCATCAGCGTAGGCTGCTTGAATCTGTCCGAGAAGGAAGCAATGTTTGCAGTATTTTCTCCGGACGTAGAGCACACCTGCAAGGTTCTTGATGCAACCGGCTTTAAATATACGCTGAACGAGGGCTGCGGCAAGGTTTCCGTTGTCGGCAGTGCTATGCGTGGCGTGCCCGGCATTATGGCTACCTTTGTAACTGCGCTTGCCAGCCACAATATCGCTATTCTGCAGACTGTGGACAGCGATACTACGATTTCCGCGATTGTTAAAGAGGAATATTTGGTGGAGGCAGTCAAAGCATTGCATGAGGCCTTCAAGCTGTAGTGTAGGCCGTGTATAAAGCACCGCCTGCGTCGTTACATAGTTTTGACGTACCGCTAGTGCGTCGTAAAAAAATATAAAATCATTTAGATAATAAGCAATATATCATAGAGAATTTTAGTTTCTATTAGTTTTAAGAGGTGGAATTACAATGAAAAAACCGTATTTTGGCAGATTATTAACGGCAATGGTTACGCCGTTCAACGCTGATGGCAGCATCAATTATGAAGCCGGTGCAGATTTTGCCGACTGGCTGCTGGCTAACGGCAGTGACGGACTGGTAGTAGAAGGCTCTACCGGTGAAGCTGCAACCATGGACATGGATGAAAAAATTAAATTCATGCAGACCATTGTTGCACGTGTCAACGGCCGTGCCAAGATTGTTGCCGGTGCAGGCACCAACTGTACTGCCAGCACTATTGATTTGGTTAAGAAAATGGAAGCCTGCGGTGTAGACGGCGTGCTCGTAGTAGGCCCGTACTACAACAAACCTACTCAGGAAGGCTATTACCAGCATTTTGCAGCCGTAGCAAAGGCTACTAAGCTGCCGATTATCGTATATAACGTTCCCGGACGTACCGGCGGCAACATTGCCCCGGAAACTGTTGCACGTTTGGCAGCAGATTTCAGAAACATTGTTGCTATTAAAGAGGCAGCAGGCAATGTAGCACAGACTGCGGAGCTGTATCGCGTGCTTCCTGAAGATTTCTCAATCTACAGCGGTGACGACGGCCTGATTCTGCCGTTCCTGTCCGTTGGTGCCTGCGGCTTGATTTCCGTTCTGGCTAATGTCAACGGCAACATACTGCAGCAATTGATGCAGGCTTACAGCGAAGGCCGCGTTAAGGATGCCGCTGACCTCAACAAGGTTATGGTACCGCTGGCTAAGGCTATGTTCATAGAAAGCAATCCGATTCCTATCAAAGCTGCAGTTACCAAGGTTACCGGTATTGAAGCAGGTGCTCCGCGTCTGCCGCTGACTCCTATCAGCGCTGCCGCTGAGGCTAAGCTGGATGCAGCTTTAAAAGCAGCAGGCATGATAAAATGAGCAAGCTGGTAGTAATTATCCAGTGTGATACAGTGCAGCAGCGTTGCTGCGGCTACAACTGTACGCACGCCTTTTACAGCCGTGAGGGCAAGTTTGCCGGTTATCCCGAGGATACGCATTACATGAGCTTTACCTGCGGTGGCTGCTCCGGCGGTGCGCTGACGGTTAAGCTGGAAAACCTTGCAAAGCGCCTGCGCCGCTTTAAGGAGGAGGGGCAGGAGATTTGCGTGCATCTTTCTACCTGCATGGTATCGGATAATTCGCATAAGCCGCCTTGTCCGCATCTTGATTACATCCAAAAGATTTTGGCGAAGAAGAAGCTGACGAATATTGTTCATGGTACATATATTTCCAAAACGGCAACCAGACACCGTGAGGAAGGCATTTACAAGAAATTTGAGTGAGCTTTGAATAAGCATTGAAAAACACCCTGCGTATTGCCGTTGGCAATGCGTAGGGTGTTTGTGCGTTGGAGAGTATTATTTGAAAAGATACAGCAGATAGCCATAGCCTTCGGCTTCCATCTGTTCGTAGGGGATAAAGCGCAGGGAAGCACTGTTGATGCAGTAACGTACACCGTTGGGTGATTCGCGGTCACCGGTGAAAACGTGGCCCAAATGTGAATTGCCGCTGCGGCTGCGCACCTCGGTGCGTACCATACCATGGCTTGTATCCTTGCGTTCAACTATCAAGGGTGCTTCAATAGGCTTGGTAAAGGCGGGCCAGCCGCAGCTGCTCTGATATTTGTCGGTTGAAGAAAAGAGCGGTTCGCCGGTGACGATATCAACATAAATGCCTTTGGCAAATTTATCCCAGAATTCGTTGTGGAACGGTCGTTCGGTACCGTTTTGCTGTGTTACCTGAAATTGTTCTGCAGTAAGCTTATCGCGTATAGTTTCGGCAGCAGGTTTTTTATAGGCACCGGCATCAATTTTCAAGGTACTGAGCAGCTTGATTTTAGCAGGCGATATATGGCAGTATCCGCCAGGATTTTTATTAAGATAGTTCTGATGATATTCTTCTGCCGGATAATAGTTTTTCAGTGGTCCGACTTCGACTGCAAATACCTTATGACGACCGCGTTCCAGTTCCACGATACGTTCTACGACAGCCTGCGCTTGTGTATTGGTATAGTAGATGCCAGTCTGATACTGTGTTCCGGTATCATTACCCTGTTTGTTGAGGACTGTTGGGTCAATGACGTAAAAATATGCCAAGAGCAGATGGTCAAGACTTACCTTTGCCGGATCGTATTCAACACGCACGGTTTCGCGAAAACCGGTTTTCCCGCCTAAAATTGTCTGATACTTGGCATCGGCTTTGCTTGTGCCGTTGGCATAACCGCTTTGGGCATCTATGACGCCCGGTATGGATTGCATCAGCTTTTCCAGTCCCCAGAAGCAGCCGCCTGCAAGATAGATAACATTTTCTTTTTCTTGGGAAAAATCCATAATTGTGGCCTCCTTGACCTTTGGGATTGCTTGTTGCTTAGCAGATTGCTGCATGCGTGTGTTGGCAAAGCAGCTGGTAATTAAAAGCAACATTCCTGCGAGAATAATGACAGATTTTTTTAGCATGACGGCACGCTCCTTCCTGCATCGTGGGGTGAGTGACTGAGAACTGCTTACACTTTTAAGATAGCAGAAAATAATATTCCATGTCAATGGATAATTATGATTACTTAATGAAAACTACTTGTCGCTTTTGTAAATAAGAATGAGGCGGATATAAAAGACAGGAGAGTCAGCGTTGAGAAAATTTTATTTATGAGTAATGAATCAGCAGTGTCTGTCGAATACCAGAAAATCATAGGCAAATATTGTCGGATACTTAATTTTTAAAGAAAACAGAGCATAAAAAATCTCTGCCAGGGTGCTTGAAAACACCGGAAGCAGAGATTTTGATTCTTGATATCGGATTAATATGCAGTTTTATTTTTCGTCCTCAAATTTTTCGGGGAAGAAGATGCGCAGTGTTTTTTCATCAACTGTTTTGCCGAAGCTGTTGCCGATGAAGAAGCACAGCAGGGAAAGGCCGATGCCGAGTATAATCTGGTGCAGGTCGAGCACCTTAATCTTAAAGACCATGGCCAGGCAGTAGATGATTACACCGCCGCCCATGGCTGCAATAGCGCCGTATTTGTTGGCCTTGGGCCAGAAAAGACCGAAAATCAGCACCCAGAAGAAGGCTGTTTCAAGACCGCCGAAGGCAAACATGTTAATCTGCCAGATAACACTTGGCGGTTTGATGGCGATGGCATAAACAAAAAGGCCGAGGATAATTGTTGCGCCCAGGCTGTAGAGGCGAATTTGGTTATTGCTGAGCTGTTCTTCGCGCTTGCCCTTGATGTTCATGTAAACGTCCTTGACGATAGAGGAGGACGATGAAAGCAGCAGCGAGGAAACAGTGGAAATGGTTGCTGCAATCGGTCCGATGATGATAACGCCGGCCCAGAAGGGAGTGAGGCTTTGCACGATGGCGACAGGCATGATGTTATCAACACTGTTGCCGTAGGCTGTAATAGGTCCGGTAAGGATGCCTTTGCTGATGACACCAATCCAGGTGGCAACCAGTGTCATGGCGCCGATGACGACGGTACCGATAATCATAGCGTTATGCAGTGCTTTGGTATTCTTGTAGCTGATGCCGCGGACAACGGACTGCGGCAGCGACAGCGTACAGATGCCGACGAGCAGCCATTGGCTGATGTAAAGCGAAATCGGCATCTTGCCGCGGGAAAGCGGCTCAAGCATATCGGGATGCTGGGTGCTGATGTAGCTCATAATTTTGTTGAAGCCGCCGCCTGCGTGCATCATACCGCCCATGAGGATGCACAGGCCGACGATCATGGCGATGGCGCAGCAGGCGTCGGTAACAGCAACACCCTTGAAGCCGCCGATAGTGGTGTAAATGACAACAATCAGGCCAAACATCGTGAGGCCGGTGAGATAGGAGAAGCCGGTTACTGCTTCGAAGAGCTTGGCGGCGCCGACGAACTGTGCCACCATAGTGGCGCAGAAGAAGGCGACAATGACAACGGCCGCCATGTTCGCCAGAAAGTCGGAATGATAGCGGGCACGCAGTACGTCAATGACAGTTACGGCGTCAATCTCACGCGCGATGAGGGCAATTTTTTTGCCGAACACGCCTAAAACGAGGAAGATAACGACTACCTGTACGATGGCCATGTACAGCCAGCCGTAGCCGATAACCCAGGCTACGCCCGGACCACCGACGAAGGTGCTTACGCTGCTGTAGGTGGCAGCGGTGGTCATAGCCAGCACAAAGCCGCCGAGAGTACGGCCGCCGATAAAGTAATCCTTGGCAAAATCCTTTTGCCTGTTTTCCTTGGAGGTACGCTGGATATAGGCGCTGATGCTCAACAGAATCAGCAGGAAGGCCAGCGCAGGTATAATGTTCAAAATACTACTCATGCTGCTTATCCTCCGTGCTGTCATCCAAATCAAAGTTGACAAAAACCTTCTTTGTCAGAAAAACGGTAACGGCGATGGCAAAGAGCCAGGTGCCTACACAGCCGCCCCAAACCCAAAGAGGTGTATGCCAAAAGGTAATATTACTGTCTGCCAGTCCAAAGCCTGCCAAGCACCAGAAGATGATGACGGCGATGGTGGCAAGAACAGTTGCCAGCGCCTCACGGTTGGCCTGGCGGAATTTATCACTGCGTTTCATATAAACTGCTCCTTTCGTACAGACAATGCTGTCTGACTCATTAATAAATTTATTTTACCACAAAATATGCAGAAATACTTGCAAAATATGCTTAAAAGCATCATAAAATATCAGACGACAGGTGTAATTTGATGGCTGTCTGTGTTATAATGTATCTTGGTGATTAATTTGAAGAAAACAATGTATAATTTAGCTACAATGTGGCTGACGCTGAGCGTCATTTTTTTCCTTTGTGAATATGTAACAGGCTTGCTGCAGGTTGTTACCCTGGGCGGTCTTGTAGCAGGCTCTTTTATCGAGGGTGCTTTTATGTGCCTGGGCTTGAAGCTGATGCATGTTATTGTCGACAAGCAGTTTTTGCTGACTAGGCTGCAGGAGCTGGCCAAACGCAGAAATGACTCCCTGAAGGCTATGCTGGTGATGGCTGCCTTCTCCCTGGAGGGTGCCGTAACTGTTTGCCGTATGCTGCCGGGTTATGACCTTAACTTTGGCATTATGCACGGTATTTTTCTTTTGCTGCTTTATCCGGCAGCAGCTATAGTTTTGGATAAATTGATGTTAAAGGAGCAGATGGAGCATGGAAATTAAGCTGATTGCCAGCGATATGGACGATACACTTTTGAATAAGGACTGCCAGATTTCTCCGCGTAACGAGGCAGCTATCAGAAAGGCGCTGGACGCAGGCAAGATTTTTTTGATTGCTACGGGCAGAATGTACGTTTCCGTGCGTCCTTATGCGGAAAAGCTGGGTCTTGATGTGCCGCTGGTTACCTATAACGGCGCATTGGTGAAGGGCAGCCTGAGCGGCAAGGTTTATTACGAGCACAAGATGAAGCTGTCTACAGCCAACGAGGTGTTGGCATACTGCCGCGAGAAGGGTTATTACCTGCAGCTTTATGTGGGTGACAGCATTTTGATTAAGCAGGAGAACGACTGCTCCCGCATGTATACCAAAATCAGCGGTATTCAGACGACTGCTATCGGTGAGGCGCTTTATCATACGGATGAAGCACCATATAAAATTTTAGTTATGACCAAGAGCGAGGAATTTGCCGAGGTATGGCAGCAGTTCAAAGAGGACTTTGCCGGTAAGCTGGATGTTACCAGCTCCAAAGACAATTTTCTGGAGCTGATGGAGCCCGGTGTCAACAAATGGGAGGCAGTTAAGAGCGTAGCGGCAAGCTACGGCGTACAGCCGCGGGAAATTATGTGCATCGGTGATTCCAATAACGATGTGAAGATGATTGCCAATGCCGGTATCGGCGTAGCGGTTGCCAACGCTAAGGACAGTGTGAAACAGAATGCAAAAATCATTACGGCATCCAATAATGATGACGGCGTGGCTTTGGTTATTGAAAGCATTTTGACGCCAAAGGCAGCGGAATAAAATGAGGGAGCGTGTTTAGTGCGCTCCCTTTTAATAATGTAGAGATAAGGTTGGTGACAGTAATGGCAGAGGAAAAATCTTTATTGGAATATGTGCGCAGGCAGGCGGAGCTAAATCAGCAGGATAATAAAAAGCAGCAGGCTTTGCAGGAAGCTCATGCACACGCTCACAAACATCCTAATAAGAAGAAGGTTGTCAACCGCCTGGCACGCATTGAAGGACATGTGCGTTCTATCAAGACTATGGTAGATAACGACAGGGATTGCTCGGAGGTGCTGATTCAGATAGCTGCGGTGCGCAAGGCGTTGGATAATACAGCCAAGGTTATTTTAAAGGACCACCTGGAGCATTGCATTTTGCACGCTATCGAAAAAGGTGAGGGCAGCAAAAGCCTGCAAGACTTTGAAGCCGCCATCGACCAGTATTTACGATAATATTTTATTGTAGATTTATTTAAGCGAAGCGCTGCTGCAGCTTCGGTACGAAGAGCAGCAGAAAACCGCTGCGCGCGATGTAGAACACGAGGAAGGCCAGCCACAGACCGATGTTGCCATAGAGCGGAATTAGCGTGAAGTAGGCTGTAAGATAACAGCTCACTGTTAGCAGCATGGAAATGCAGATAGGCTTGGTATATAATGCGCCGTTGAAAACGCCGTAGTAGACAATGCCTAACGCGCTGATGAGCGGGAAGAAGGCGATAAAGAGGTCGTAATCCTGCGCGGTATGAATTACCAACGGCAAATTTGTAAAGCAGCTCAATATTGCATGACGGCAGGCATAATAGCCAACGGACTCTGCCAGGCCAAAGCCGATGGCCCAGATAAAGCTGATGCGCAGTGTGTCGTTGAGCATGGGCTTGTTATGCTCACCAAAGGCAATGCCGGAATAAATTGCTCCGGCCTGTGACAGACCGGTGAGAATATCGCCCATGATAAACTGTATCTGGAACAGAATGGAGTTGGCTGCCAAAAGCTCGCCGCCGAAGGCGGAGCTTTGGTGCATGAAGCTATTGACCATGATAATCATGCAGAACATGCGCACGGTGAGGTGTGAGCCGCACTGCACCATCTGGCGGCAGGTGGGTCCGGAGAATATTTCCTTGAGTGGTACAGCTGTGAGTGGCAGCGGCTTGTGCTGCCAGTAAAAATAAAGAATGGCAAGAAAGCCTGTAATATTTGCAATGCAGGTGGCAGCGGCTACACCTGTAACCTCAAAGTTCAGTACAACGACGAAGAGCACGTCGAGCACGAGGTTAATAAGGTTGCTGGCCAGTGCCGTGAGCACGGCAATACGTACATGCAGTGTACCTGCAAACCAGCCCTGCGCCGTCTGAAAGACGAGCGTCAGCGGCATAATCCAGATGAGCAGGCGGTAGTAGCGCTCTAGCATCGGCTCCGTTGCTGCATCAGGATTAAAGAGCACCAGCGCCGTGCGCCAGATCGGTTCCTGTAAAATGACGAGGACAAGACCAATGGCGAAGGCAGCAAGTACGCCGCGCAGAAAACTGCCTGCAAGCAGCTTGGGGTCGTGGTGCCCCATGGCCTGCGCCGCAAAGCCGCTGGTGGATATTTTCAAAAAGCCAAAGAGCCAGTAAACGGTGCTGAAGATAACAGCACCCAGCGAAACAGCGTTGATATAGGTATAATTGCCAAGATGACCGACAACTGCTGTGTCGATTGCGCCCATGAGCGAGGCTGCCATTGTGGAAAAGGTGAAAGGCAGACTTGTTTTTATAAAGCGCATGTGAGATAATTTCATTGTTGTATCACATTCCTATCAAAAAGTTTACAACACTATAATAACCCCTATAGGGGGATATTGTCAATAGTAAGAAGTATCATTAAGAAGATAACTATACCTAAATTTGGATACTTGTACAAATAAAAGAGGCTTTATTATGTCTATTTTACCGATTTTTATTCCACACGCAGGCTGTCCGCATCAATGTGTCTTTTGTAATCAAAAGACGATTAGCGGACAAAAGCTGGCTGCTGTGGCTGCCGCCAAGGAGCAGCTGATGCGCTGGTGCAGTTGGCTGCAACCGAGTGTGCAGCATGAGGCGGCATTTTACGGTGGCAGTTTTACCGGCCTGCCTTTGGAGCTGCAGGAGGAGCTGCTGGCGCTGACGGACGCATTGCTTGCCGAAGGCTTTATCGGCAGCGTGCGCCTTTCCACACGTCCGGACTATATAGATGAAGAGCGTTTGCAGCTTTTGCAGCAGCATGGTGTGCGACTGGTTGAGCTGGGCGTGCAGTCGCTTGATGACAGGGTGCTGGCAGCAGCGGAGCGCGGGCACACGGCGGCGCAGGTGGCGCCGGCGGTGGCGCTTTTAAAACGCTTCGGCTTTCAAGTTGGCCTGCAGCTGATGGTGGGCATGCCTGAGCAAAGCTTTGCCAGCGTGCAGGAAACAGTGCGTAAGGCTATCGAGATGCATCCTGATGTGGCGCGCATCTATCCTTTATTAGTAATCAAGGGTACGCCGCTGGCTGCGGACTACGCGGCGGGGCGCTTTGTACCGCTGACGCTGGAGGAGGCCGTGACGCAGGCGGCCTGGGCTTATCGCGAGCTGACGGAAGCAGGCGTGAATGTTATCCGCATCGGCCTGCAGCCTGACGAGGAGCTGTGCGCACCGGGCAACATTCTTGCGGGGCCGTTTCATCCGGCGATGGGCGAGCTGGTGAAAAGCAGGGTGCTGCGTGACAAGATTACCCCGCAATTAGCCAAACTGACTGACTGCGGTGCTGTTGATATCCTTTGTCCTGCACGCTTGGAATCGAAGCTGCGCGGGCAAAAAAGCTGCAACCTGCGCTATTGGGAGGAATACTTCCCTAGCCTTGAGCTGCAGATAATTCAAGATAAGGCAGATGAGATAAGAGTATGTCCACATGTAAATCCTTTGCACCAATCGTAGATGAGCACAGCAGAATATTGATTCTCGGTTCTATGCCGGGAATAAAATCGCTGGAGCAGCAGGAATATTACGCACATCCGCAAAACCGCTTCTGGCGTCTGCTGGCGCTGCTGCCGCAGGATTACAGTGCTAAGCAGGCCTTGCTGCACAAGCATCATCTGGCGCTGTGGGATACGCTGGGCTATTGCGAGCGTGTGGGCAGCCTGGACAGCAACATAAAAAACGAAGCGCCGAATGCTGTTGCGGAGCTTGCAGGTGAGCTGCCGCATTTGCAGGCGGTAGTGTGCAACGGCGGCAAGGCGGCTGCAGCCTTTAAAAAATATTTTGCAAAAAAAATGCCTGAGCAGGTGCAAATTTTTTATCTGCCGTCTACAAGTCCTGCCAACGCGCGCCTGCGTTTGGAGGATTTGGCAGAGCATTGGCAGGTTATTTTGCAATTTTTAGCATAAGTGAAGTTCTGCAAGGTGTAAAAAAACACCGTTTTATGATACAATAAAAAGATATAATAACTGACTTAGAGAAAATGGGTGATTTCTAGTGCGTTTAAAGTCCTTTTCAACCTATGGCTTTAAATCCTTTGCTGATAAAACTGAATTGACCTTTGACAAGGGAATTACTGCTGTTGTCGGACCGAACGGTTCGGGCAAGAGCAATATTTCGGATGCCATCCGTTGGGTGTTGGGCGAGCAGAGCGCCAAGTATCTGCGTGGCAGCAAAATGGAGGATGTTATCTTCTCCGGCAGCGGCAAGCGCAGAGCGTTGGGCGTAGCAGAGGTCACCGTTGATTTTGATAACAGCGACAGAACACTGCCGCTCGATTTTGAGCAGGTAAGCCTGACGCGCCGCATTTTCCGCAGCGGTGAAAGTGAATATGCGATTAATAAAAAAAGCTGCCGTCTGAAGGATATAATTGACCTGATGGCAGATACCGGTCTTGGTAAGGGCTCGATGTCCATTATCGGCCAAAATAAAATTGATGAGGTCTTAAACAGCCGTCCCGAGGACAGACGCAGTCTGTTCGAAGAAGCAGCAGGCATCGCTAAATATCGTCTGCGCAAGAAGGATGCGGTACGCAAGCTGGACGATACGGCTAACAATCTTACGCGTATTAACGATATCCGCAGTGAGGTAGATGCGCAGGTAGAGCCTTTGGCGCAGGCAGCAGCCAAAACTCAGCAGTTCAACGAGCTGAGCGAGGAGCTGCGCCGTTGCCGGTTATCTGTACTTTTGCGCCGCTTGGACGCTTTGGAGGAAACAGGCAGAGAGCTGCAGACGAAAAAGGAAGCGGCGGCAGGTGCTTATTCCGAGCAGGCAGCGAAGGTAGGCAGCATGCAGGCCGAGGCCGTAAAGGTGCAGCAGGAGCTGGATAAGCTGGCCGAGGCTTATAATAAATTGCAGGATGATATCAAAAACCGCGAAACTGCTTTAGAAAAGCTGCGCGGCGACCAAAAGGTTTTGGATGAACGTGTCAGCCAGAACGAAAAGGCCGGCGAACGCCTTGTGCAGCGCAATGAACGTTTAGAGCAGCAGGTGCGCGAGCAGGAAGCAAGAATGCAGGAGCTGGCAGCAGAGTTTGATGCTGTCGAAAAAAGACATGCTGTGGCCGATGGCGCTGTGAAGCAGCTGCAGGCGCAGCGTGACGAGCAGAGCGCCAAGCTGGAAGAGGCTAAGCGCAATGATGAGCAGGCGCAATCGCAGTTTTTCAGCGGTATGCAGGAGCTGATTAATCTCCGCAACGAGCTGCACAATCTGGAACAGGAGCAGGAGCAGCGCGCACGTCGCCGCGAGGCCCTGAAGAAAAGTATAGAAGAAGCCGAGGCGGCAGACCGTCAGGCACAGGAGCAGTACAACAGCCTGCTGGAGCAGCAATCGCAGTGCGCTCACGGCATGGAGCTGGTGCGCAAAAAGGGCGAGGAGCTGCGCAGTGCCTATGATGCAGGTCAAAAGGAGCTGCAGGCTGTACGCAGTAGTCAGCAGCAGTGCCAACGTCAGCTGACTGCGGCTGAAACACGCGAGCAGAGCTTAAAGCGTCTGCAGCAGAGCTACGAGGGCTTCAGTTACGGCATCAAAGCGGTGCTGAAGGCTCAGGAGCCCTGGCGTGAGCAGGTTGTAGGCGTGGCAGCGGAGCTGCTGCAGGTAGAAGATAAATATGTCGCTGCTATCGAAACCGCGTTGGGCGAGGGTGCGCAGAACCTGGTGATGCGCTCGGCCAATGCGGCGAAGGAAGCGATAGCCTTTTTGAAGCGTTCCAATAGCGGACGCGCAACCTTCCTGCCGCTGGATACCGTGCAGCGTCGCGGCCCGAACCGCGAGGAGGAAGCACTGGCGAAGCTGCCGGGAATTCTTGGCTATGCGGTTGATTTAATCGGCTTCAAGCCCGAGGCGGAAAATGCTGTCCGCTTCTTGCTGGGCAGAGTGCTGATTGCCGAAAACATTGATGCTGCCTTGGCTGCGGCAAAGGCCGGTCGCTACCGTTTGCGCGTAGTTACGCTGGACGGCGATGTGGTAAACGCCGGCGGCAGTATGAGCGGCGGCAGCAAAAAGCATAAGGAAGGCTATTTGAGCCGTAATGTAGAAATTGCGCAGGCTGCGGCGCAGGTGAAACAGCTGCATGCCGAGATGCTCAGATGGCAGGAAAAGCTGGAGGAGCTGGAAGCAACAGAAGGAAATCAGAAGGAGCAGCTGCAGCAGCTTGCTGCACAGCTGCGTCAACAGCAGCTGAAGGCCGACAGGCTTAAGCTCAATCTGGAGCAGGTGCAGCAACAGAAGACACGCGACAACGAGCGTTTGCTGCTGCTCTTGGACGACCGCAGCAATATCACCGCAGCCTATATGGCAAACCGTGATAAGGTTAAGGAGCTGCGCGCAGCAGTTGCGGAGCGCGAGGGACAGGACACCCAGGCTAAGGAGCTGTTGGATAACCTGAAGAAGGAAATTGCCAAATACGGCAGTGCAGTTACCGCCTTGGATAACCAGCTGCAGGATGCCCAAATTACGCTGCAGACCTCGGCCGCACGCACGCAGGATATCAGCAAGGCTATGCACAGCCTTGATCAGGATACACTGCGGCTGCAGGAAGAAATTGCTGCCAACCAAAAAGAGCAGGAGCGCAGACAGCAGGAATTTGCCGACTGCGATGTGCAAAAGCAACGCCTGCAGCAGCAAAGCGACGAGCTGCTGGCACAGCTGCAGCAGATTCTGGGCGGCAAGGATGACTTTGCTCAGGAGCGCGGCAGCCTGCTTGATAAACAGCAGGATATTGAAAAAGAGATTGCCGGACTGCGCAAGCAGGTGAATGACAGTGAAGCACAGCTGAAGCAGACAGAGCTGGACCTGGCGCGGCACGAAAGTAACTGCGGCCATATACGTGAGCAGCTGCAGCAGGATTATCAGCTGGATGAGGCGGCGGCACGCAGTCAGAATTTTGCCGAGCTGCAGGAAATGGACCTTGCGGCGCTGCAAAGACAGGAAAGCCGTCTGACACTGCAGATTGCGGATTTGGGACCGATTAACGCGGCAGCGATTGAAGAATATAACGCAGTGAAGGAGCGCAGCGAATTCCTGTGTAAGCAATATAACGATTTATGTACAGCGAAGGAAAATCTGGAGGCTGTTATCGCTGAAATCAACAGCGGTATGACTAAACGCTTCAAGGAGGCCTTTGCCAAAATCAACGAATACTTTGCGCAATGCTATGTCAAGATATTTGGCGGTGGTACGGCGGTGCTGCGGCTCACCGAGCCGGATAATCTGCTGGATTCCGGTATTGATATCGATGTACAGCCGCCCGGCAAAAAGCTGCAGAGCCTGTATCTGATGAGCGGCGGCGAAAGAGCACTGACGGTTATCGCACTGCTCTTTGCGCTTTTGAGCTATCAGCCATCGCCGTTCTGTATCCTGGACGAAATTGACGCGCCTTTGGATGATGCCAACATTCAGCGCTTTGCCGATTTCCTGCGGGATTATGCAGGAAACACGCAGTTTATCGTGATTACACACCGCAAGGGAACAATGGAATGCGCTGATATCATGTATGGCGTAACTATGGAAGAATCCGGTGTTTCTAAATTATTATCCGTAAAAATAAATGCAAAGGAGAATGAATAATGGGATTTTTTGAGCGTTTAAAGGAAGGCCTTTCTAAAACAAGACGCAACTTTACTGACCGCATTCAGGAGCTTGTAGGCCTGTCTGCAACGATTGACGATGATTTCCTTGATGAGCTGGAAATGATTCTGCTTTCTGCCGACGTGGGCGTAAAAACTACCGAAAAGCTGATCGACGCAGTGCGCAAAGCAGCGAAGAAGAAGGAAATCAGCGGTACCGAGGATGTTATTCCGTTCCTGAAAAAATATATGGCAGAAATGCTGGCTGACAGCGGCCAACGTACACGTATCGGTGCTAAACCGACTGTTATCCTGGTAGTTGGTGTTAATGGCGTAGGCAAAACTACTACCATCGGCAAGCTGGCAAATTACTTCACCCTGTTCAAATACAAGGTTGTTTTGGCAGCAGGCGATACCTTCCGTGCCGCAGCAGGCGAACAGCTGCAAATCTGGGGCGAGCGTGCGCACTGCGACGTTATCCGCCATGCAGAAGGTGCAGACCCGGCGGCAGTTGTTTTTGATGCAATGAAGGCTGCTATTGCGCGTAAGGCAGATATTCTCTTCATTGATACCGCAGGCCGTTTGCACAACAAGGCTAACCTGATGAACGAGCTGGAAAAAATTCACCGCATTATTAAGCGCGAAATTCCCGAAGCTCCGCACGAAACCTTCCTGGTTCTGGATGCTACTACCGGCCAGAACGCAATCAATCAGGCTAAGGTGTTTATGGAAACCGCTAAGGTTACCGGCGTTGTACTCACCAAGCTTGACGGCACTGCTAAGGGCGGCGTTGTTGTGGCAATTAAGGAAGAGCTGGGACTGCCGGTTAAATGGATCGGCGTAGGCGAAGGCATTATGGACTTCCGCCCCTTTGAGCCGGATAAGTTTGTAGAAGCGCTGTTTGACAGCGGCAAATAAGAGGCTGCTTGCAGCTGACAGTCGTTGAGGCCTTGCTTATATTCATATAGTAGAAAATCTCCCGACAGCTGTGTTTGACAGTGTTCGGGAGATTTTTTGTGCGGGCGTAAAAAAGCCGTGCGCAGTAGCGAACGGCGGTGGGAGTAGGGGTTAGGTTTTTCTGTTATGGTTTGGTTATTTTTGCTCTGCTTTAAGATTTTCAACCTGCTCAACAGAAAGCGAAGTACCTTTAGCGACATCTTGTACTGACAAACCCATGCTTAAAAGACGCTTAACAGTAGCAAGTTTTTCTTCAACTCTACCTTTAGCTTCACCTTCGGCAAGAGATTCTTCACGAATATCCTTCATACGCATTTCGTAAGTCATATAGGAATCCCTCACTTTCTTATCATTCTTGATTTCCGTAATCGTATCAGCAACCTCGCGAGTGAAGTTGCTGGTAACTGTATTGTTGTTGATGTAGTCAAACAGGCTTTGAATATCTGGCGATACATCGCCCTTAGTGCCTAATGTGTTAAGAAACATAATAGCAGCTTCATCTGCTAATTCAATCTCCATGTTTTCCAGGCAGCGTCTTTTAAAAGTATAAATACGCTGGGAATCCTCAAAGAAGTCAAACAGGCAGAAGAAGATGATATAAGTGGGAGAAAGCTCGTCATAATCCTGTCCCTTTTGCAGCATATCTGTATCCAACATGGCCTGGTAGTAGCGAGTGCGCTTGGGAAGTTGAAATTTACCAGTACGGCTGACAGGATTTTTGACCTGCATTTCCAAATTGTAATGCGTATTGGTGTCGTCAGCAATTCTGACGTCCAGACGAATACCATGGCTGTCGGGATAAACATCAAGTGTCTGTTCTGCTTCAAGATAGGTGATATCTGCAATTTTGGTGTGTAAAAGCTCCTCTAGAATATGCTTGCAGATGCGCTTTCTGAGCATAACGTGCTTGAACAGAAAATCGTTGGAAAGAGTGAGCTTGTCAAGATTAGATACTTGGTTTTTCATATGTTTCCTCCTTTGATTATAGCATAAAATAAGGTAAAAATATATAAGACAGCAGATATAAAAAAAGCGCCTGCCGAAAGCTCGACAGGCGCCACTGGTCCGCACGACCAGGCATGAGCTCCGCGGAAATGCGGCTACCCATGCAACTAAGGTAATTATAGCACAGAAAAAGAATAAAAACAATAGTTCATAAAGCAAAACATTTTTATATGTTGAAATACGCTGAACTTTTTGTACAAAAGGCAGCTTCTAAGAATATCTTCTGCTTTTTGATGTTTAACCGGATAACGATTCGTGATATACTTATTATGATTTGCAATTTTTGCTAGTGCTATGAGGATAAATTCAAAGCGTAACAAAATATTGTGATGCATGTGCTTTGAATAAATAATTTATTGAGGAGAAAGAGCTTATGATTATAAAATATGCAACTGCGGAAGATATTGTTGCCATTGCCGCAGTGGAGGCAGAATGTTTTCCGCCGGCGGAGGCAGCAACGGAAAAGGAATTTATTGACAGAGTGAAATATTACGGCAATCATTTCTGGCTTATGTATGAAGCTGAAAAGCTGATTGCCTTTGTGGATGGCTTTGTAACGGATGAGCCTGATTTGACGGATGAAATGTACGAGAAGGCAACGCTGCACGATGAAAACGGCGCGTGGCAGATGATTTTCGGTGTCAATACTATTCCTGCTTATCGCCAGCATGGCTATGCCGGCGAGTTGATATGTCGTGCGATTGAGGATGCCAGAAAGCAGGGGAGAAAGGGCCTGGTGCTGACCTGCAAGGATAGGCTTGTTCATTATTATGCTAAATTCGGTTTTACCGATGAGGGTGTGTCCGAGAAATCTACGCATGGCAATGCTGTCTGGCACCAGATGAGGCTTACATTTTAATCGGGGGAGCTTAAGGGAAGGCTCTAATTTGGCTTGTACATCATGACAATATTGCTGCTGTATATCTAATGTAGAAAAGCTGTATGTCGAATAAATAAGCAGCTGCGCAAGCAAAAAGCCTGCGCATTTTTTGCTTGCGGCCTGTAAAGCGCTGCTAATAGCTTAGTAGGCAACGTAACGACAGACAAAATTTGTCAGAAATGTGAAGAAAATAGTTTACGCTTTTTTGTATATGTGTTACAATATTTATGTTATAGAATTATGCGACTTTTTTGGATGTGATTGATATAATGCAAAAGGAATTGATTATGCGCTGTTTGCCGACGGCCTTCTGCCATGCTTCAACAGTATTGGCGCTTCCTGACGGCAGCCTGCTGTGCTGCTGGTTCGGCGGTACGCATGAGGGCGAAAGCGACGTGGGTATCTACCTCAGCAGACGCACGGACGCAGGCTGGAGTGAGCCAAAGCTGCTGGTGAACGGAGCGGCGGCGAACTGGAATCCGGTGCTTTTTGCGGGCGCTGACGGCAGATTGCTGCTGTTTTACAAGCAGGGCCAGCAGATTGCCGACTGGCAGACGTGGCTCTTGCAGTCTACGGATAACGGCGAAACCTGGAGCGGACCGCAGGAGCTGGTGCCCGGTGATGTGAGCGGCGGGCGCGGACCTGTACGAAACAAGCCTTTGCGCTTGGCGAGCGGACGTATTCTTGCCGGTGCTTCTACCGAACATGGTATCTGGAAGGCCTTTGCAGATATCAGTGATGATGACGGCGCAAGCTGGCATAAATCCTCTGCAGTGCAGATTGAGGGATTGCAGTATCAGGCAGGCGAAAAGACTGCCGACAGTAATATTGCTGTAAGCCAGCAGTCCTTTTACGGACGCGGCGTAATCCAGCCGAGCCTGTGGCAGAGTGCGGACGGCAGCGTGCATATGCTGCTGCGCAGCAGCGAGGGCTTTGTCTATCGCAGCGATTCTGCGGATGACGGCGAAACCTGGTGTAGTGCCTACGCTTTGAGTCTGCCGAACAATAACAGCGGTCTTGACTTGGTGCGGACTGCCGGCGGTGTACTCTATCTGGTGTGCAATCCTGTTGCTGCCAACTGGGGGCAGCGTTCTCCCTTAAGCCTGTTCAAATCAACAGATGAGGGTGCGAGCTGGCAAAAGCTGCTTGACCTGGAAACAGAGCCTGCGGAATTTTCCTATCCAGCGATTATTGCCGACGGCGAGGGCCTTGTGCTTACCTATACCTATAAGCGTTGCAATATTGCTTGTGTAAGGCTGAGCGCGGATGAACTTGTTACCCTTTAAATTTAAAATATAAGGAGATGTAAGACAATGAAGAAAATTTTAGTTGTGCTGATGGCTATGCTGACCATGGCTGTTATGCTTACCGGCTGCGGCGGCGACAGCAAAAAAGCAGTTTATCCTGCAGACGGAGATATTTCCGTAATCATTCCTAAGGCTCCGGGCGGTGGTACCGATATCTCTGCCAGAGGTCTGATTCAGTTCATGGAAAAAGAGCTGAAGGGCAGCAAATTTGTCCCCGTAAACAAACCCGATGGCGGCGGTGTAACCGGCATGGTAGAGCTGGCTAATGCTAAACCCGACGGCCATACTCTGGGCATGGTTACTGTTGAGCTGGCTATGTTCCCGCATCAGGGCAAATGCAAAAACACCTATAAGGATTACGCAGCTATCTGCGCTCCGATTGCAGCTCCGGCAGCTTTGATTGTGCCGAAGGATGCTCCTTATAACAGTGTAGACGAATTCGTAGCCTTCGCTAAGGCAAACCCCGGCAAGGTGAAGATGGGTAACTCCGGTATCGGCGCTATCTGGCATATTGCCGCACTTTCCTTTGAAGAAGAATTCGGCGTACAATTCAAGCATGTACCGTATCCGAAAGGATCCGCTGACATTGCTGCAGCTTTGGCAGGCAAGCACATCGACGCAACTTTAGCTGACCCGTCTGTATTCAAGAGCCAGGTAGACGCAGGCAACCTGAAGATTCTGGCTGTTATGGCTGATACCCGCAGCGTAATCTATCCGGATGTTCCGACCTTCAAAGAGCTGGGCCACAACATGACTGTTCGCGCTTGGGCAGCACTGGTTGCTCCTAAAGATACTCCGAAAGAAAAGCTGGAAGCTCTGCGCGCTGCTGCTAAAAAGGTTTGCGAATCCAAGGAATTCAAGGATTATTTCATGAAACAGGGTATCGACCCGACCTGCATTATCGGTGCTGATGCTGATAAGATGATGGCTGAAGACCATGCTATGTATGAAAAATTCCTGAAGAAAGCAAAATAAAATCGCCGTAAGGCGTAAGTGAAAATACCGACGCTGTAACTCGGAAGAGTTGCGGACGTCGGTATTTTTGTTTGCCGGGGAGTTTTTATAGAATAACAAGCTAAATATATTATTCTACAAAAGAGAAAGCTTCAAATAATAATTCTTGACAAAGTTTTAAGTCGGTGCACCAACTGAAATTGGTGCTAAAACGAGATATAGTGCAAATAAAGTATTTTTAATAAAGTGCACAATTTTTGATAAATGAAGTGATTTTTTACTTCTGTCTATCTCGATTACAATAGAATATAATCCTAGTCTGGAGGCTTTGTCCCACGCGGATGAATGCTTTGCAGGGAAGTTTGATGAGATTTCAACGCTGTTCCGCAACTGTAAAAAAGAGTCGATGCATTATTAGGAAAAAAACTAACCTCTTACAAAGGAATGCAGAGATGATGACTTTAAGCCAGGGTACTGACAGACAGGTGTTTAGTAAAGGTCTACGAGAACGGACTTTATTAATTATTGGTAGTGGTTTGACTATAATAATAAATTAAGTGTCCTTTTTGCTTGATCTTGTGCTGAACAGAAACGGATATAGCACAGCTTAAGCCATATTAAGCTGTGCTTTTGTTTTTATAGATAAGTATGTTATAAGCTGGCTGTAAGCTCTGCCGATATTATAAAATAATTTTTGAAATCTTTTGGCAGCGCTGTCATAAAATCATTGTCATGATAGCAGCGTTTGCCTGATAAGAGTAACATCAGGTTATGAAATCACAGACTGTATTGATGAGTAGCAGTTTGCAAGGTTTTCATATACAGTTGTACGGAAACAGTTTCCGTGCAAAGGAGTAAGCAGAAACAGTGGTTGCTTTTGCTTTTCCAAGGGTTTTTTGATAAGGGGGAATATATCTTGAAACTGAGTCAAAAAAATTGGAAGTCCCTTGTTTCAGGTATTCTTTTGGCTGCAAGTGCATCGAGCTTTCTTATAGCACCGGTTTATGCCGCCGACTATGACAAAGGCTTATTCGGTACTGTTGCTAAAGATGCTGAAATGCTTAGTCCCGATGGTAATACCGTACAGGAAATCGATGGTGTTGTTACCTATGATTTCCAAGGAAAGGACCATACCTTTACGGTAAAGAATAAGGATGGTATTACTGCCAGAAAGGATACCGTTTATAACAACATAAGTGCAGACGGCAGCTATGGCACCATTCACATTAATCAGACTAATACTAAGAGCAATGCTTATGTAGGTGTCAACGGCATTACTGCTAATAAAGGCAATATTATTGTCAACAGTAATCTGGATATCACAGCAGCCTCGGATTATTCTTCTGTTGGTATTGCGGCAGCCAATAAGGGCAACCTGATTATCAACGGCAACGTAAAGATGCGTAAGGATGATGCAGAAAATCCTTGGGGCATCATTACCAAGAATGTTCACGGTAACGTAGGCCCCGGCGGTTCAACCAGTATGGGCGGCGACGCCAAATATACGGGTGCACGCTGGCAGCCTGCAGGTATTTCCGTTGACTATAGCCGCGGTGATATCACTGTCAACGGTGATGTGGATATTGCTGTACGCGGTACAGCTGTGAAAACCGATGTCTATCAGGCTGACGGTGATGTACCGGCTTATGATTTGGGAACTATTTCTTTGCTGGGTAATTTTATCCGTATCGACACACCATACAGAGAAGAAAACTTTGTTGAAGGCTTCGGCAAATTTATCGAGCCGTACTATGCTCTGGCAAGCTACGGTGGCACGATTAATGTTAACGTAAAGAATCAGAAAGCACAAAACGGCAAGGTGGAAATGGTCGGCAACGTGCTGGCAATGAAGTCCTCTGATGAGGCTGGAAAGGCTATGGTTTATCAAAACGGTCGCCTTAACATCGGCCTGACCACGCAGGATTCCTCCTGGAAGGGTGTAATTGACAATGCCGGTACTGAAAAGGCCGGTGAAGTAAATCTGTGGCTGCAGAACGGCGCGCAATGGATTTACGAAAACGCATCCCGTAAGGACGGCCTTGATGCAAGTAATCTTGCTGATTACAGCAGACCGTACTATGAAAAATATGACGGCATTTCTCATCTGAGCAGTCTTGTCGGCGGTAAGGATAAAGCATCTGCCGGTATTATTAAGGTAAATGATAGCGATCCTATCTATATTGCTAATGCCGAAGGTGTTACCAAGGTATGGTATGAGCATGATGATGCTACACCGGGTAACATTATCGGCGGTGATGTTAAGGTTCTTAATGCCAAGACCGGCACAGAAATGATGCTTTACACCGGCAACAACGGCATCAGCAAGGGCTTTGCCGAAGGTGATACAGCTGCAGATAAAAATAATGTCAGCGAAGTATTGAACTCCCTGGCACACAAGCTGTGGTACATGGCAGGCGACAGCAACCTTGCAGGCAGCGTACCTATTGCCGAAGGTCTTACTGCTTCCTCCGTAACTATGAAGACCGGCAACATTACCTTTGCCGAGGGTGGGCAGGGCTTCTATGACTATACTCCTGAGAAAGACGATAAGACCTATGCAACCGGCCCGATTGTAAAATCCGAAAACATCGGTGAAACACGCGAAAGCGATATCAACGGAGTAGTTTCCGTTAATGTTACCGAAGCTCAGGATGGGGTGTCCGGTAATGCTCCCAGTGCTATGTATGCAGCAGGCGAGGCAGAAGGTCCGCTTGTTGTTGATTTACAGGGCCACACCTTGAAGCTCAATGCCAACAATCAAACTGCTAATTATGTGTCTACGGTTTATGTTGATGAAAACAAGAGCATGGAGATTAAGGATTCTAAAGGGAATGGCGTGCTGAAGGTTTCCGCCGGTCTTGGTGCTGATGGCAATGCTGATACTAAGGCTAAGTATGTCTATGGCATTCGCGTAGGCGAGGGCGGCTACCTTACTGCAAATACCGATGTTGAGATAGACGGAGTTAAATCTAGTGCTACTCAGCGTGCTTATGGTGTATATGTAGGTACCAAAGGCAATGTTGTATTCGAAAAAGACCTGAGCATCAAAAATGTTCAGACCGGCAACAAGGTTGGACCGAACACTGCCGGTATTTATGCAGACAGTTCTTCAAGTGCAGATGCGCCTATTAATATAACTGTTAAAGGCAATCTTAATATTGAAAACGTATTGGGCAGTGCAATCCGTGCATTGAATACTTCAACTATATCTACTGCCGGTGCAACTATTAAAGCTGCCGATATGTCTAACGGTACGGATTATAGCCAATATTATGCTTTGCAGGCCAACAAGGGTACCATTAACCTGAATACAGGAGAAGGCATTACTGCCGGAATTCTGGACGTTACCGGTGACATGAAGGTAACTGACAATAAAGCTTCTGTTATCAATGTCAACATGACCAATGGTTCTCAATGGACAGGCGCAGTAAGCAATATTCCAGGCAGTACATATAATGCCCCGGCCGGTCAGTTTAATCTGACAATGGCCGAAGGTTCTGTATGGAATCATGAAACCGGTCGTTCGGTAGATACGCTGAAGACAACTTTTGCCGGCAGCAATGTTTCTAAGCTGGATGGTTCAGGTGTAATTTACCAAAATTCCGACAAGGGTATTACCGTATATGATTATAGCGGTGACACCACTGTTGTTTACGGCCATGATGCCGATAATCCGCAGAACATCACCGGGGGTGACTTCACTGTCAAGACAGCAGATGATGGCTCGAAGATTACTTTGGTAACCGATAGCCAAGGTATTAATGCCGGCTTTGAAGCTAGTGATACTGCAACAGAAAAGAATAATGTTAAGGAAGTGCTGAATAAGCTGGCTAATAAGCTGTTCTACACCGGTTATAAAGATGCAAATCTAGACGGCGTAGTGAAGATTGCCGATGGTCTGACAGCGTCTAGTGTAAGTGCTATTGTAAAAGCCTCTGGCGATATTACCTTCTCTGACGGCAGAAACGGAACGAAAAAAGCAGGACAGGGCTTCTATGACTATACTCCGGAAGAAGATAAGCCTGATTACAAGACTGGTGCTATTACTAAGTCGGAAAATATCAGTCTGAACCGCGAGGTAGACGATAAGGGTGTTGCACATATTAATGTAACTGAATCGAATGCCGGTAATAATAAATTTGCCAGCGCTCTTTACGCAGGTGAAGAAACCTATCCGTCTAAACCGATGACTGTAAATATGTCCGGTAAAGGTCTGGCTTTGAATGTTGCACAAACTGGCGGACAGGCAGCGGCTATTTACGCAGGCGCTAATACCTACATCAAGGTAATCAATCCGTCTGCTGACCAAAAGCTTTCGATTAGAGCAACCAATACGGATACCAGAGGCTCTCATGGCATTTACGCCCTAGGCAATGCGCACCTGAATATTTCCGGTCCGGTAGAAATAACTGAGGTTATCACTAAGGGTGATGCTGCAACCGGCATCAATATCCAGGGACAGCAGAGTGAGATTAATATTGACGGTTCGCTGACAATCAGTAATGTCAAAGGTCTTAGAGAACGCGGCGCAGGCATGAGTGCTGCCGGTATTCTGGTAACCGGTGACAGCTCCACTGTGACTGTCAGTGGTCAGGTAGATATTTCCGGTGTACGCGGTAGCGGCATTAAACTGACCGGTAAGGATACCAAGGTATCTGTTGGCGGCGGCACTATTACTGCAGCTGAAGACAGCGATAAATCGCATAATTTCTATGCAGTCCGCGTAGATAAAGGCACGCTGGATATCAACATGAAGGACGGCGCTGCAGGCGATACGACCACCAAGATTACCGGTGATATGTATGCAACCGGCCAATATGGCAAGAAGGTTGTGGAATACACCGGCGGCGAGCTGATTAACTGGAAAGATGCAGGCATCCTCAACGTTGCTTTGACCGATAAGGATTCCTTCTGGAAGGGCGTTGCGGCTTATGACCAGTATAATGATGACTATGGCACCGGCGGCAATACTGCGCATGATATCGGCCAGTTCAACTTGTATCTGCAAAACGCTGCAACCTGGACTAACGAACAGCAGTCGCATGTGACAACTACGACCATAGCGTCCAAAAATCCTGTATGGACAGGCAGCACGTTGGCAACTTTGCATGGCGGCAAGGATGCAGATAACGCAGGCCTGATTTACCAAAAGGATAACAATCCTATTTCTGTTGTAAATTATAGCGGTCATACCACTGTATTCTATGATCATGATGCTGCTGATCCGAGCAAGATTATTGGCGGCAGCTTCAATATTACCAATGCAGCAGAAGGCTCTGCTATCACCTTTATTACAGATAATAAGGGAATTACCTCCGGCTTTGCAGATGGCGATTCCGCTGATGCTAAGGATAAAGTAGCCAACGTACTGAACAACTTGGCAGGCAAGCTGTTCTACAAGAACTATACTGATGGTCATCTGGCTGGCGTAGTGAAGATTGCTGAAGGCCTGACAGCTTCTTCCGCAGCACTGAAGACCGGCGATATTTCCTTCTCTACTGAAGATAGCGGGACCAAGACACCAGGTCAGGGCTATTATGACTATGAGCCGTCCGGCGAAAAGCCTGAGTATAATACAGGCGCTATTAAAAATTCCGAGAATATCAGCAAAACCCGTGAGCTTGATGCCAACGGCATTGCCAAGGTTGAAGTAACCGAACCGACAATCCTTGAAGGCTACAGCAAATTCGCTGCTGCTCTTTATGCGGAAGAGGCTTCTGTGCCGATGAACGTGAAAATGGCCGGCAAAGGTCTGGCTTTGAGCTCTGCAGTAGAAGGGGGCGCACAGGCTGCAGGTATTTTTGTAGCTAACGGTGCGAATATCAGCATTGACAATCCGTTTGCTGACCAAAAGCTGTCTATTACAGCATCTAATAATGATACCTATGGTGCTTACGGTATTTTTGCAAAGGGTAGCGGTGCGAAGCTGAATATTTCCGGTCCTGTGGAAATTACCGATGTTACTACTAAGGGTGCAGCTGTAGGCGGCGTTCTGGTACGCGGTCAGAATACCGATGTTGTTATCGACGGTCCGCTGAAAATTAGCAATGTCAAAGCAGAAGATGACAGAGCAAACGGTATCAACGGCTCCGGTATCGGTGTAACCGGTCTTGGCTCTACCGTTACCGTTAACGGCCCGGTTGATATTACCGGCATCCATGGCAGTGCAATTCTGTTGAAGGAAAATGGCAACAAGGTATCCGTTGGCGGCGGTAACATTGCAGCGGCAGTTGATAGTGATAAATCTCACAACTACTATGCAGTACGCGTTGAAAGAGGTACTCTGGACATCAATATGAAGGACGGCGTTGCCGGCGATACTACTACCACCATCAGCGGTGATATGTATATCAACTGTCTGCATGGCAAGCAGCCTCCTACCTTAGGCAGTGATGAGATTGTTGATTTTAAACACGAAGGTATTCTTAATGTTGCGCTGACCAACGATAAATCCTCTTGGACAGGCGTTGCTGCCCATGAAAAATATAAGACTGACAAGCATCAATATGGCTATGATATGCATGATGTCGGCGAATTCAATCTCTATCTGCAGAACGGTGCAATCTGGACCAACGAACAGCAATCTCATGTGACTACCACGACCATGGCGGACAAAAATCCGATTTGGGACGGCAGTACTCTGGCAAGCCTCCACGGCGGCAGTGATGCGGCTCATGCAGGCAATATCTTCCAAAGGGACAGCAAAAACATAACCATCGAAAGCTACAGCGGCAATACCAATATCTTCTATGCACATGAAGGCAACGGCGAAGTAGCTGAAAACTATAAAGCCGGCGATACTGTTATCAAGAGTGCGGCAAAAGATTCTGTTGTAAGCCTGATTACCGACAACACCGGTATTGCTATGGGCAATGATGAAAGTGTTGCCAATGTACTGAATGCGTTGGCAGGCAAGCTGACCTACAGTAATTTTGCAACCGAGAAAAATCTGAAGGGTGTAGTGAAGATTTCAAGCGGTCTGACTGCTTCTGGTGCAGAGCTGAAGAAAGGTGATATTTCCTTCTCTACGGAAACAACCGGTACCAGAAAACCCGGTCAGGGCTATTATGAATATGATGAGGCAGCCGAAAATACCTTTACCGATAAGATTACCGGCGGCAACGATAAGAAATATGTAGAAGCCGGCATCGAAAAAGAGAAGGGTGTTTACACCTTTACCAAGGATGCAACCATTAAGGTTACTAAGGGCTTGTCTGAGCTGGGCGCTATCGAATCAAGCGGCGGTCCGATTACGATTAATGCCGACGGAAAAGCATTGGATGTTTCCTATACTGTACCTAAAGGCGATAATGTTGCACGCGCATTAGCTACCGGCAACAGCTATGGTAAGAGCAAGGATATTACCATTAAGGCTGACAGCCTGAAGCTCAGCGCCGATACTACAGGCTTCCGTGCTCAGGGTATTTATGCAGTAGGCGGTAAGATTACTATTGATGCCAACACTACTATTGCTACCTCTGCACAAAATGACAGCAATGGTATTTATGCGGGCAACGGCGGCATTGTTACTGTGAACGGTGATCTTGATATTAAAGAGGATACCAAGGTATCCAAATACTACGCATTGAATGCTGATTATACGGGTGTTATCAACGTTAACATCAAAGATGGCAAGGCAGGCGCAGGCACTGTTAAGCTCAAGGGTGATATTTTCACCAAGACAGCAGAAAGCTATAATGAGTGGGATGAAGATGAGGTAATCAGCTCTACTTCTACCGTTAATCTGGCATTGCAGGGAAAGGAAAGCACTTGGACAGGTCGCAGCCTGTACGAGATTACTTCTTCTAACGGTGACACAACCAGTTACGGTAACTTTAACCTGTGGCTGACAGATGGTGCTTCCTGGACGAACGAGAAGACTGGTAAAACAATTCCGAAAGGCTTTGCGGGCAGCCATGTAACCAACTTCGTAGGCGGTGCAGATGCAGCTCATGCAGGCCATATCTTCCAGAACGACAGCAAGAATCTGACCATTGATAAATACAGCGGCAACACTAACATCTACTATGCACATACTGGTAACGGTGAAGCAGCTGATAACTACGCAGCTGGCGATACCATTATCAAGAGTGCAGCAGCAGGCTCTGTAGTATCCATGATTACTGACAACAAAGGCGTTGCAATGGACAACAAGGACAGCGTAGCTAACGTGCTGAACGCATTGGCAGGCAAGCTGACCTACAGTAATTTTGCAACCGGTGAGAAGAACCTGACAGGTGTTGTGAAGATCGCTGACGGCTTGACTGCAAGCAGTGCAGCTCTGGAAACCGGCGACATCACCTTCAATGAAAAAGGTCAAGGTACTTATGTTAAGCCTGAACCGGTGGATGACACCCACTTTACGGAAAAGATTACAGGTGGACTTGATCAGAAGTATGTAGATCTCGGCATCGAAAAAGAGCAGGGTGTTTACACCTTTGTTAAGGATACTGTTATCGACGTAACCAAAGGCAAGGATACTGCTATGGTGGCTATTGGCTCTAAGGGCGGTTCGGTTATGATTAACGCTGATGGCAAGACCTTGGATGTATCCTTCCATTCTGATAAAACCTTTGCAGCACGTGCAATTGCTTCGGAAACGTATTATGGTGGTAAGCCGATTACCATTAAAGCGGACAAATTAAATCTTAATGCTGAAGCCGTGGACGGTGAAAGCCAGGGTATTTTTGCTAAGGTAGGCTCTACTATTACCATTGATGCAGATACTACAATTACTACTTCCAGTAATAAGGAAAGCAATGGTATCTATGCTGGCAACAGAGGCGTTGTCAACATGAATGGTGACCTGAACATCAAAGAGGATACCAAGGCAGCTGCATACTATGCATTGAAGACTGATGGTAACGGTGTAATTAATGTCAACCTGAAAGACGGTAATGCAGGCGACAGCGTTGTTAAATTCACTGGCGATATCTACGCTAAGACTAATGAATCCAGCATCAATCTGGCATTGAAGGGTAAAAATAGCCAATGGACAGGACGCAGCTTGAATGAATCTGCTGATAGTGAAAAACGTGGCAGCTTCAACTTGTGGCTTGCAGACGGTGCTTCCTGGACTAATCAGGTAACTGGTAAGAATGTTCCGAGCGGCTTTGCAGGCAGCCATGTAACCAACTTCGTAGGCGGTGCAAGTGCAGCAGCTGCTGGCAACATTTTCCAAAACGACGCTAATAACCTAACCATCGACAACTACAGCGGCAACACCAACATCTTCTATGCACACACTGGTAACGGCGAAGCAGCTAGCGACTACGCAGCAGGTGACACTGTTATCAGACATGCAGAAAAGGATTCTGTAGTATCCCTGATTACCGATAACAGCGGCATTGCAATGGATAACGAATACAGCGTAGCTAACGTGCTGAACGCATTGGCAGGCAAGCTGACCTACAGCAACTATGTAAATAGCGAAAATAACTTGACCGGTTATGTAAAGATTGCCGACGGCCTGACTGCAAGCAGCAAGGCTATGCAGACCGGCGATATCTCCTTCAGCAGCAAGGACGGCAAGGGCAGCTTAAAGGATGGCTCTATTGCTCCGGGCTTTACCTATCCCGATACCCAGACTCCTGAAAGCAGCAAGCTCAACAACGCTATTACCGGTGATGCCAAGGCTGATTACAACTATAAGAAAAATGGTATTTTGAAGGCTGACGGTAAATACATCTTTACTCAGAATCCTTCTGCAATCGAAGTTAGCGAAGGCGCTGCAGTAGATGTTAATGGCAAGAATGTTGAAATTGATACTACCGCTGCCAAGCTGAAGTTGACAGGTAAGGATCAGGGAATTAATGCAACTGGCGGTGCTGATATCAAAGTTGACGGCAACACTGATATCAGCGGCGAAACCGGTATCAATGCAACCAACGGTAGTAATGTAACCTTGAACGGCAGCACTGTTATCAGCGGTAATGACGGTAAAGGCACTGCTATCAATGCAAGTGATGGCGGCAAGGTAGTTATTGACACCAGGAATGGTGCTCTGACTATCAACGGCAGCATCAATGCCAACAGCGGCAATATTACTGTAGACAGCGGCAACGCAACCGGTACTATTAACGGTGATGTAAATGCAAGCAATGGCGGCAACATTGAAATCAGCCTGAATGATGCTCAGTCCAAGCTGACCGGCAGCTATAAGGTTGATGGCAACAGTGGCATTTTAATGAATATTAAGAATGGTGCAACGTGGGTACTGAAGGATGATAAGGACGAAGCTACAGGTATGTCCTTGCTGCAGATGACAAGAGGTGCAGCTCCGGCTGTCGGCTTGACCGTAAATGGTGGTACAACTGAGAGTGAAACCGGTTATCTGGATATGAGAAGCAGAACTGGCAAGCTTGAGATTGATCATTACAGCGGTTGGGAAACCATTATCTATAATCACGATAATAAAGGTAGCGAAGCACAAGACTTCAAATCCGGTAATACTGTTATCCGTAATGCTAAAGAAGGCTCTGGTGTAATTCTGTTCACTGACAGCAATAATATCAATATTAACAGTCAGGCTGAAGTTGAAGCAGCCATGACTGTACTGGCAGAAAAGATTCAGTATACCGATCATGCAGCAAATGGCGCTAACCTGAAGGGTAAGGTAAGAATTGCCGAAGGTTTGACTTCTACCGGCAAGACAGGTGCTATGAAGTGGGATGAAACAACCGGTATAGGCAAATTTGATCCCAGCAGCATAAAATGGGGCGAAATTTACAACGGCGATTACGAAACCCTGGTAATGAAGGGCGTAAGAAGCGCTGCAACCACCTCCATGCACAGCTGGCGCGATAACATGCAGGACACCTACACCGGTGCAGATTTGGCAGACGAGGACGGCATCTTTGTTAAGGCTCTGGGCGGCAAAACGAGTTCCGAAGTTAAGGGCGTTAAGGATGACAATACCTACCGTGGCGTACAGGTTGGCTATGACAAGGCTCTGGCAAACGGTTGGCATGCAGGCGCAGCCTTTGACTATCGCGACGGCGATTCCAACTACCTGCTGGGCGGCAAGGGCGATAACCAGCTCTACAGCTTGGGCGTATACGGCGTGAAGAGCTTTGCTGATCAGTCCTATCTGCGTGTAGCAGCTAAAGCAGGCCGTGTTGAAAACGAATACGACGTTTACAACGAAATCCGCACTCTGAAGCTGCATGGTGATTACAAAGCCAACGCATATGGCCTGACCATGGAATATGGCAAGACCTTCGGAACCGAAGAATCCTACTTCACTCCGAAGGCACAGCTGACCTGGTCTCAGGTAGGCAGCAAGGATTATACTGCCCATACTCCTAATGACAGCATGAGAATCGGCCAGGACGCTTACAGCAGCCTGGTAGCACGCTTCGGCGTTGAAGCAGGCGCTAAGAGCGAAACAGGCCGCGTATACGTTGGCCTGTACGGTGCACATGAATTCAACGGCGACATCAGCGCAAGCTACTTCGCTAAGGACGGCGGCACCAAGCACACCAGATTCGACGGCAAGGATACCTGGATGGAAATGAGCATTGGCGGCAGCTATGATCTGAATGACAACTGCCATATCTATGCAGACTTTGCCAAGGACTTTGGCGGTGACTTTGAGCGTAAGTGGAAGGCAAGTGCCGGCCTGCGCTTTGAATTCTAAAAGCTTAAACAGATTATTTCCCCTTCTTTTATAAACGGGCTGCGGCGCTATCAAGGCAGCGCCGTAGTCATATTAAAAACTCATAAATCAAAAAAACAAAGCAAAACAGCTATCTGTCGGCAAGCAGATAGCTGTTTTGCATTTATGGTACAGAGAAAGCATAGTTAACCGGTGCTATGTGTTTATGTTTATACTTTTTTATATTGAGTAAATACGCAATAAATTCAGTTTTATACTTGACGTAGCACGTTATATATGGTAGACTCTATATGATAAAAAATACCAATAACGGAAAAATGTAAGTAATACACCCTTGAGAAAAAACGTTCTTTACAAAAGGAAAAAATTACTACTGTTTTGTTATTATATTATAGAATTATAGGCGATCAGGTGAGGATATTTTGCCGGATATCTTCTTAACAGGGAAGTCTGATGTGATTTCGACGCTGTTCCGCAACTGTGAAAGAGAGCTGCTTTGTCATTAAGCTATTGCTTAAACCTCTTACCAAGGGATAAAGCGGCAATGATCTTAAGCCAGGGTACTGACTGATTGTACATATTAAGGGTCTACGAGATTAGACGCGCTTAATGAGAGGGATTTTTTGGGCATTTGGATTGCAAAATTTTCCTTTCGTTATTAGTGTGTGCTAATCTTTTTTATTTTCTATAGATGAAAAATTTTATATTTTAAGCAATTATGTTGCAAGGAGTGAGTGAGAGTATGAGGAGTTATCAACAAAAAAGATGGCAGCTGCTTGCTGCCGGCATTTTGATGTCAGTGTGCACATCATGCTTTACTGTATCACCTGTCTGGGCTGCGGAATACACCAAAGGTCTTACCGGTAATGCTGAAAGTGATATGGCAATTATCGGTGGTGACGGTAATACGGTTGTACAAAACGGCAACACCGTTACCTATGATTTTCAGGGTATGGACCATACCTTTACCGTAAAAAATAAGGATGCCATTATGACCGATAAGGATAATGATGGCTATGATTACGTTTTGAATAACGTTGACGGTGATGGCAATAAGGGTACGCTGCACTTATACCAGACCAACACCAGAAAAAATGATTTTGCCGGTGTAACCGGTCTGGCAGCAGGCGGGGGTAAGGTTGTAGTAAACAGTAATCTGGATATTACTGCTTATTCTGCCTATGCTTCTGTAGGTGTCGGCGCAGCAGGCGGCACTGAGCTGACTATCAACGGCAACGTGAAGATGCGCAAGGATGACCCCAACAGTCCTTGGGGTATTATTACTAAAAACGTTCACGGCAATATCGGTCCCGGCGGTGTAACCTCTATGGACCCGACGGACGTTAACTATACCGGTGCACGTTGGCAGCCTAGCGCCTTCAGCGTAGGCGGATATGACGCAAGCATTACCGTAAACGGTAATGTGGATGTTGCTGTACGCGGTACTGCGGTACAGACAAATACCTATTCTAAATTGGATAAGGATATGTTTGGCTGCAAGCTGTCAACCATCAGCCTGTTGGGCGACTCTATCAAAATCGAAACTCCGTCTGACGAAAGAAATGAAGACGGCAGCTTTAAGGAAGCATATTATGCTATGGCCAGCTACGGCGGTACCATTAACATCAACGTTGTTGATACCAATAACAGCAAGGATAAATATTCCCTTGAAAACGAAAATCTCGTAGCTGCCGAAGGCAAAACAACCAATATTATCGGCAACGTTATCGCTCTGAAGCGTTCTGAGCGTACTGATAAGCCTGACGTATATCAGGATGGCCGTGTTAATATCGGTTTGACAACTAAGGATTCTACCTGGAAGGGTGTTATTGATAACGCAGGCACTGACCATGCCGGCGAGGTTAATGTATGGCTGAGCAACGGCGCAGAGTGGACCCATGAAGCAACCTCCCGTGTTGACGGCCTGGATTACAGCAACATGCCGGCATACAGCAAGCCGAGCTATGATAATTTTGACGGCGTATCTTATGTTAATAAGCTTGTCGGCGGCCAAAAGTCTGCTAACAGCGGCTTTATTTATCAGAACAGTGATGTAAAGCTGAATATTGCAAATTACAGCGGCTACAATACCATCGTTTATAAGCACAATAATAAAGGCATGGAAAAGGCTGACTTTATCGGCGGTGATGTGACTATTCAGCATGCGAATGCAGGTGCTAATGTTACCCTGGCAACCGGTAATAATAATATCGACCTTAAAAACGGTGATGAGGTTGAAGCAGTACTCAATGCTTTGGCAAGCAAGCTGACCTATAGCGGTTATGTGAATAACGAAAGAGATCTTTCCGGTACTGTTATGATTGCTTCCGGACTGACTGCCTCCGGCATTACTGCTGATGCTAAGGGTATGATTAAATTTAACGAAGCAACCGGTGAAGGCAGTTACACCAAGCCGCAGGAGGGCGAGCAGAATACTGCGGAAATCACCAGCAGCATGACCGGTACTTCTGCAGACAGCGATTATACCTCTGCCAATATCCGTCAGGAGGACGGCTCCTATAAATTTACCCAATCTACCAAAATTGATGTAGAGAACGGTACTGCTATTGATGCAGCTGCCGACATTACTGTTAAGGCAGCAGATACTGCTTTGACTCTGGATGCTAAACAGGGTATTGTTACCAACGGCAATACTGTAGATATTACTTCCCGTACTTTGCATCTGACTACAAAAGAGGATGCTATCGTTGCTGACGGCGGTAAGGTTATCAGCATGGGCATTACTAATATCAACAAGAATGCTGCCGGCGATAAGCCTGCGGCAGAGAATGCTGTTAAGGCAGCAAACGGCGCTGAGGTTACCTTGGGGAATGGCGTTATCAAGGGCAATATTATCAGTGACGCTTCCGTAGTTAACATCAATAAGGATAATATGGATGCCGACGGCAAATATAAAGATGGCTCTTTAGAAGGCAATCTTACTGTTGCTAACGGCGGCAAAATCGACCTGACTGTTGCCGATGGCAAATTCCTGGGCAGCATTGTGAAGCCGGGTGCGGTAGCTGCTGCTGTAGGTGATGACGGCACTGTTAACCTGACTGTTGCTGACGGTGCGGTATGGACCGGTGCGCATAAGAATGCCGATGCCGAGCTGAACCTGACTCTTTCCGGCGGTGTATGGAATAATAACGGCACCGACGCAACCTATGTAAACAGCCTGAAGGGCGGTAAGGGCGTTGTAAAAGCTATTAAATATATCAATCCGGACGGCGGCAATAACGAGGAAGTAGAAATTCCCGTTAACGGCTTTATCAGCATGGCTCCCGAGGCCGGTGCGGTTACCGTAGGCAACTTCGGCGGTACTCATATCGTAAGCTACGACCATGATAATGCAGGCAGCGACGTAAGCGATTACAAGGGCGGCAACTTCACTGTTGAAAAAGCAGATAAAGGTTCTATGCTGATTGCGGCAACAAGCAGCAAGAACATTAAAACCAACGACCAGGACGCTGTAGAAGCAGCCTTCAAGGCATTGAGCCAGAAGATTTATTACGGTAATGCCGGCGTTGACGAAAACCTGACTGGTAAGACCATGATTACCTCCGGGTTAACTGCTTCCAGTATTTCCCGTTGGCTCGGCGACATGAAATTTGACAGTGCTAACGGTGGCGTAGGCAGCTTTGTCGGCGGCAGCGGTATCAATATTACCGGCGATTACGAAACCGCACTGATGAAGGGCGCAAGAGCGGCAACCACCAGCGCTATGCTTTCCTGGCGCGATAATGCTGCTAACGTAATTTATCGCGGCGATTTGCTGCGTGCGCATATGGAGAGTGACGGCATCTGGGCTAAGACCTACGGTGGCAAGGATACCTACAATGCGAATGCGGTTGATCTGAGCAACAGCTACTGGGGTGCACAGGTAGGCTTTGACCGTATGTATGACCATGGCTGGATTGCCGGCGCTGCTATTGATTATCAGAAGGGCAGCTCCAGCTACAACTATACCGATGACGATTTCGGCAATATCGGCGGCAATACCGGTGACAACAAGCTGTACAGCTTCGGCCTGTATGCTTCCAAGGACCTGGGCGATGGCGCACATCTGGACTTCGCAGCTAAGGCCGGCAGCGTACGCAATGAATTCAGTGTACACAACGGCATAGGCACCGAGCTGAACGGTACCTACAGAAACCGTGGCTACAGTGCTACCGCAAGTCTGGCAAAACGTATCGGTACGGATAAGAGCTATCTGGAGCCTCAGGCACAGCTGACCTGGGCACACCTGGGCGGCAGAAACTTTGCTGCAGTAACCGACGGCGGCGAGGTTCTGGACGTTAACCAGGGCAATTATAACAGCTTTGTAGGCCGCCTGGGCTTAGAGCTCGGCAAGACCGGCCGTCTTGGCTCTGTATATGCACGCTTCGGCCTGGCGCATGAGTTCTCCGGTGATATCACCGGCAGCTACAGCGCAGAGGACGGCGGCAGCAAGACTACCTCTGTAGAAACTAAGGGTACCTGGGCTGAAATGAGCCTTGGCACTACCTTGAATATTAAGCCTAACGCAAGCGCATACTTTGATGTATCCCGCAGCTACGGTGCTGATTACGAGCACGACTGGAAATTCAGCGGCGGCCTGCGCTTTGCACTTGACCGTCTGCCGAAGCATGAGCAGGAAATTGCCGGTCAGGCTGAGGCTGAACAGTTCATCGCAGGTGAAACCGCAGCAGTACAGGAAAATGCGGCTGCTAATGTAAAGACCGACGCAATGCCTGGTATCGCTGCACAGGAGCAGACTCTTAATGCTCAGCCTGCAGTGCAGGAAGCAGAAGAAACTACTGCTGTTGCAGAGCATTCCGAGCCGAAATATGTTGAAACCGTAACCAGCTACGATGCACCGGAGCCGACCGCAGCAGACTTTGACGAAATGAGCTTTGAGCTGGCTCCTATCGTTATTACAGCTTCCCGTATGGAGGAATCCATCCTGAAGGCGAAGGCAGATATGAGCGTTGTCGGCCGTGAAGAAATCGAACAGATGCATATGGAGAACGTGGAAGAGGTTCTGCGTACCGTTCCGGGCGTACAGTTCCTGGATTACGGCTCCAACGGCCTGAATGCTAACGTAAGCGGTATTCGTATCAACGGCAGCAAGGACGTTGTTATCCTGGTTGACGGCGTGCGTGTTAACGACTTCAAGGGCGCAGGAAGCAGCGGTTATATGTTTGCCGCACTCATGAACAATATGGATAACATCGAGCGCGTCGAGGTAATGCGCGGCAGTGCTGCTACCATGTACGGCAGTGGTGCTAAGGGTGGTGTTATCAACATCATCACCAGAAGACCTGTAGGGGCAAAAACAGTTATTGATATTTCTAAGGGCAACTTTGGTAAGGAAGCCTATAAATTCAATACTCAGGCTGCTAAAGATAAGGTAAGCTATAATATTTACCATGACAGAACCATTTCTGGCACCAGCAAGGACGGCAGCGGCAAGGAATGGCCGGGCCAAAGCAATACCAAGAGCAGCGGTGCTAAGTTTGAATACAGATTTAACGATGCTAATAAGCTGACCTTAAACTATGAAACCATCGGTTCTAACTTCAGCGGTACCGATATGGTATACGGCGGCAATTATGTTGGCATGTACGACAGTAACAGCGTAACCTTGAAGCATGATTGGCAGATTAACGATCAGTGGAGTAATTCTTTGATGTATCGTGCAACCAAAGAAAAATCCTCTTGGGATAAGCCTGGTGGAGAGGATACGGATATTTCCGAGCCGATTACAAGCAATTTGGAATATAAGCTTTACAGTGACAACTTTAAATACCAGAGCGACAGATATAGCATGGTCGGCGGTATTGAATACAGCAAGGGCAAAGACAATACTAACCACAAGGAAACCAGCAATACATCTCTGTTCTTGCAGGGTGATTGGGAAATTGTGCCGCATGTAACCTTGTCCGGCGGTGTGCGTCACGACAGACCTGACGGCTATGAGTGCCATAATTCCTTTAGCTATAAGCTGGGCTGGGATATTACCGAAAAGGATACTCTGTATGCAGGCCGCAGCGATTACTACATTCTGCCGAGCCTGACACAGCTGTATGATCATAAATACGGTAATGCTAATCTGCTTGCTTCCGAAGGCCGTACAACCTCTATCGGTTACAACCATGAATTTACACCTGATAATTACTTGATGCTGAGCTGGTTTGAAACCAAGTCTGCTGTAGGCATGACTATGAACAGCACCACAGATAAGGACGATCCGGAGTATGGACAGTATCAGAACAGCATCGGCGGTCTTTCCCGTGGCTGGAACGCGCAATATAATGCTCGTCTGAGTGATACTGTAACCTTCAAACTGGGTTGGGCACATCTGTTCTATGATGAAAAGGACAGCTTTACTCAAGGATATGCACCTAAGGATAAAGCAACCTTCGGCGTATATTATGACAAGGATAAATTCAGTGCTGCCTTCGACGGCTTCTACTTCATCCGTGACAAACGCGGCGTGAAGGAAGGCGTTAAGGGCTGGCCTTCCGATAAGTACGGTGTTTACAACCTTGCTCTCAATTACACAGCTGATAAGCAGACTAAGTTCTACTTCAAGGTAGACAACATCTTCAACAAGCTGTGGGCTGAACACACCGACGTTATCTGGAGCGGTGGTGCCGACAGCTGGTATGCAATGCCGGGCAGAAGCTTCGTAGTAGGCATGCAGTACACCTTCTAAGCTGAGTATTAATCATGTTATATACGGAGCAGCAAGCTCTGCTCCGTATCATATAAAAACTTTTTTTGATGAATGTAAAGGAGATTTTATCATGGCAAAAGCTGCTAAAGAAGAAACTAAAGTAACCGAAATGGAAAACAAAATCGAGAAGATGACTCAGTTCCTGGCTGACAATAAAATTGAATGCTTCGATATCCAAAAAATGGAGGACGAGCATCACACCACTATCTTCCGCAGCCGCATGGAAGTAAAAGGTCAGCTGCTGCCGATGGCTCTGCTGATGGACGACAGCGTTTATATGCTGCTGCAGGTGCAAATCGCTCCGCAGGTAATTGATGAAGAAAAGCTGAAAGCACTTGCCGGTGCTATCAACAACATGAACAACAACGTTCGTCCGTTCAAATTCACCGTTTCCGAAAGAGGCGATTTCATGCTGAATGCTTGCATTACCGCTGAAAACACCACCTTCAACCCGGCTCTGGTAAACGCTATCATGGGCGAGGCTGTTAAATTCATGGAAGCGCAATACGGCAACATCATGGAAGCAGTTTGGGCTAAATAAGGAGAGTGGCAGCAATGAAAAAGAAACTTATGACCTTACTGATGAGCGCTGTTATGGCTCTGGGCATCAGCGCAAGTGCCTTTGCTGCTCCTGTTGGTGTTGTTAACGTTAACGCAATTTTGAACAGCTATCCGGGAATCACCGAAATTGCCAAATCCGTAGCGCAGGAAAAAAACCGTCTGCAGGAAGAGTTCAACAAGCAATCTGTTAACATGAGCGATGCGGATAAACAGGCTCTGGCTGAAAAGCTGAGCAAGCAGCTGGCAGATTTTGAACAGAAGAAGATGGCTCCTGTACAAAGAAAAATCAACAAAACTATTCTTGACGTAGCTAAAGCAAACAATATTGACAGTGTTGTAAATATGAATGCTATGGTAGCAGGCGGCAAGGATCTTACCGACGAGGTTATCAAAGCGCTGAAATGAACGCAGCATGTTTATGATAAGCTGAATAATTTTGTTACGAAATCGCAGGCTGCGCTGATGAGAAGCTGCCTGGCCGGTTTCTATATAAACTGTGCGGAGAATGACTTTGCGCAGAGGGGTTAGCAGAAGCAGTGGTTGTTTCTGCTTTTTCCTGATTTTTTGATAAGGAGGACTATATGTTGAAGCTTAGTCAAAAGAAGAGAAAAGCTCTTTTAGCACTGGCCGTTGCCGCAGCTGTTTTAGGTGCTAATAATGCATTTGCAGCAAGCGTGCATGACAAGGCTATTACTGAAAGTACCCAGTATGGCAGCGCTGCGCGTACATATTGGAAAGAAGCAGGTGTGTATAATTCCAAAACACGCACCTACACCTTTGATGAGGATGTAACCTTAAAGCCTAAGGCATCTGAGCAGGAGTTTAATAACTGGACTCCCATGTTCGGCGGTATCTATATTGCCGGAAACAAACCTATTACCATTGATATGCAAGGTCATCGTCTTGATATTGCGATGAACGTTGACCAGCCGAATGGTGTTGCCAACGTTTATAATGTAAATCCCAATGCTATCCATGTCAGCTCTGCCGATTTGGTAATCAACAACGTCAAGGGCATGGAGCTTTCTGCTGCAGGCAGCTTTTTGTCCGGAGGCAAGCTGCGCGGTATTTACGTTGCAGGTACTAATCAGGAGGGTTCCTATGGCGACGGCAAGGGACTTGCCAGCCTGACCATCAATAATGCCGATGGTTGGGAAAACGCCGTAAAATTCCACTCCAGCCAGCATCAGGTTGAAAACGCTATCGAAGTATGGAAAAACACAGGCAGTGCCGACCTGAAGATTTCCGGTATGGTTGACCTGTATGTAGGCAATGACAGCGATGTAATTACCATAAGAGGCGGTAACTCTTCTTACGATATTGAAAAAACACCTACCGCTTATATCGGCGGCGGCGCAATTAAGGCTGCTATGGGACGTGCTGCTGTTGTCAGCGGCGGCGAGCTGTCCATCAATTCCAAGCTGCAGAACGGCGCAATTGTTGCGGCAGAAGGCAGCCGTGATGTACAGGTTGAAGGCAACATCCTGGTTAAGGATCAGCAAAAGGATCAGGGTATTCTGACCTTGGGCATGAATACCGACAAATCCTATTTCAAAGGTACCATTTTCAATGATAACGGTGCCGGTGAAGCATATATGCTGCTTGCCAACGGTGCGCAATGGACCAATGAAAGCAAGGGCGATTATGGTTATCATGGCAGCAGCCTGAACCAGCTTGTCGGCGGTGAAGCTGATGCCAAAGCAGGCAATATCTTCCAAAAGGACAGCGGCAGCCTGACTATCAGCAACTACAGCGGCAATACCAACATTTTCTACGCTCATACCGGCAACGGTGAAGCAGCAGAAAACTACGCAGCAGGCGATACCGTTATCAAGGGTGCTGCTGCAGGCTCCGTTGTAAGCATGATTACCGATAACACCGGTGTTGCAATGGATAACAAGGACAGCGTTGCCAACGTACTGAACGCATTGGCAGGCAAGCTGACCTACAGCAACTACGTAAACGGCGAAAATAACCTGACCGGTTATGTGAAGATTGCCGACGGTCTGACTGCTTCCTCCGCAGCACTGAAAACCGGCGATATCAGCTTCAATAAAGAAGATGGCAAAGGCTCTTATAATGCCGGTGCGGTTAAACCCGAAGCTCCGGCTGTAAAAGAATATACCGATACTCTTACCGGCTTTAATCTTACTGATAAAGCTTATGCGGATGTATTCAAGGACGGAGTATATAAATTTACCGAGGACAGCAAAATTACCAACCAATATGGTATGGACATTGTTGAGAATGCCCAAATTGATGCAACAGGCAAAACTCTGACCTTGGTTGTCGATAATCCGGCAGATCAGGGCGCAGGCATCAAGGTTAACCCCGGCAACTCTTTGAATATTAAGGCTGATACCGTAAAAATGGAGCTTACCGGTGAAGATATTTCTTCTGATGGCCTGAAGGGTGTTAATATTGCTAAGGCAGGCGCCAAGCTGACTATTGACGGCAAGCTGGATATTACTGCTAACGGCGATAACAATACTATTGGTGTTTATAACTCAGGCGACGTTGTTATTAATGGCGATGTAAAGTTGAATATTGAAGGCAATAACGGCGGTTACCAATATTACGGTGCAACCGGTCTGTATGCAACCAGCGCTATGGGTAACAGCAAGGGCGGTACTATTACAGTTAATGGTGATGTTGACTTCCAAGGCAATGCTAACGGTATTTGGGCAAATGCCGGCGGTGCCGTTGTAAACGTTAATGGCGGCGGCAACATTGTTGTAAAAGAAGGCCAAGACATGGGCTATGCTGCTATTAAAGCAGAAAACGGCACTGTCAACATGAACGTTCTTAAAGATGAGGCTGGCAATGTTACCGGTGCAGCTGACAATGCTGTAACCATTAAAGGTAACTTGAGCCTGGATACCGGTGCGGTAAATTCTGTTGATGTTCACGGTACCAAGAGCGAAATCAATCTGGGCCTGTCAACTGCTGAATCCAGCCTGACCGGCGTCGTACAAAACAGCTTTGCCGAAGGAGGCAAGAAAGCCGGTGACAAGACCTTTACCGGTGATGCAAACCTGTGGCTGCAGAACGGCGCAACCTGGAACAACGAAGTAGTTGATACGATTATCAAGAATCCTTGGGGCGGCGAAAAATGGGCAGGCAGCCGTGTAACCAACTTTACCGGCGGCGAGAGCGAAGCAAAAGCAGGCAACATTTTCCAAAAGGATAATAACAGCCTGACTATCAGCAACTACAGCGGCAACACTAACATTTTCTACGCTCATACCGGCAACGGTGAAGCAGCAAGCAACTACGCAGCAGGCGACACCGTTATCAAGGGTGCTGCTGCAGGCTCCGTTGTAAGCATGATTACCGATAACACCGGTGTTGCAATGGATAACAAGGACAGCGTTGCCAACGTACTGAACGCATTGGCAGGCAAGCTGACCTACAGCAACTATGTAAACGGCGAAAGCAACCTGACCGGTTATGTGAAGATTGCTGACGGTCTGACTGCTTCTTCCGCAGCACTGAAAACCGGTGACATCACCTTCAGCAAAGAGGACGGCAAAGGCAGCTATCCTACCGAAACTCCGGTTGTTCCGCCTAAAACAGAGTTCACTACTGTGCTGACCGGTGACGCTGCAGCAGATACCGAATATGCAGGCAACATCCAAGACGGCAAGTACGTTTTCGGTGCTAATACTACGATTAAAGCAGATGCTGAATCCGCAGTAGATGCAAAAGCACCGCTGACAATTGATGCAGGCAACAATAAGCTCGTAATGACTGCTAAGAAAGGCAACTGGAGCAGCGTTACTGTAGCATTTAATCATGATGTTGCAGGAACCACTAAAATTACCGCCGGTGAGCTGGTAATCGGTGCTGCTGATGATTTTTATGACCGTTCCGGTCTTGTTGTGAAGAATGGCAATGTTGATATCACAGCAGCTACTACTACTGTTAATGCTCATTCTGACGCAACTAATCCTGCCTATGGCGTTTTAGCGCAAAATAATGGCAGCCGTGTGGATATTCACGGTGACCTTAAGCTGGCAAATGACAGCTTCGGACGTACTCATGGCCTTTGGGCTGAGGATACAAAGGATTTTGGCGGCAAAGCATCTATCATCAACGTAGACGGTAAGGTTGATATCAACCTGAAAAATGGTAATGCGCTGACTGCTATCAGAACCGGTTCTGCCGTAACTGTCGGCGGCGGTAATATTCAGATTGCTGCTGACCAAAAGAATGAAAACTATGCATTGAAATCTGATGGCGGCGTTGTTAATGTCAACATGAATGCTGACAAGAATGCAGCAGGCATCGTTACTACCGTAATTAAAGGTAATGCAATTGCTGATAGCGCAAAGGCGTTTGCTAACTTTGATATGGACGATGCTGACAGTACGATTAATATTGGCTTGTCTGACAAAGAATCTTCCTGGACAGGTGTTGCCTTTAGTAAAGATAATGGCAATGCAGCCTTCCCGTTCAAGGGTATCATTAATCTCTATCTTGCTAACGGCGCAACCTGGAATAATGAGGCATGGGGTAAAACCAATGCAGCATTCGAAGGCAGCCATGTAGCTAAGCTGGCAGGCGGTGCAAGCGCAGCAGCTGCAGGCAACATCTTCCAAAAGGACAGCAACAACCTGACCATTGATAACTACAGCGGCAACACCAACATCTTCTATGCACATACCGGCAATGGTGAAAACGCAAGCAACTACGCAGCAGGCGACACCATTATCAAGGGTGCGGCAGCAGGCTCCGCAGTTAGCCTGATTACCGACAACACCGGCATCAGCATGAATAACGATGCAAGCGTAGCCAACGTATTGAACGCACTGGCAGGCAAGCTGAACTACAGCAACTTTGTAAACGGCGAAAACAACCTGAACGGTTCTGTTAAGATTGCTGACGGCCTGACCTCCAGCAGCCAAACCTTGAAGGTTGATACTATTAAATTCAATAAGGATACCGGTAAGGGCTACACCAAGGAAGAAACCGTAAATCCGGGCGGTGGTGAAAAGACTACCTTTACCGATGCTATTACCGGCGAAAAGCAGGGCGTATTCAGCGCAGTACAGCAGGAGGATCTGTCCTATGTATTTGCTGAGGACGCAAGCATTAACATTAACCAGATGACTCATAAGGAAAAGGATCCGGATTGGGAAGGCTCCTTCATCATCAGCGGTGCGGCTGTACAGAATGCTGCAGGCGTTGAAAATCTGGTAATCAATGCTGCAGACAAGACTCTGAAGCTGAATGTGGCTCTGGACAGCAAGACTGTTCCGCCTGATAAAAACGCAGGTATTCTGAACAACAGAATTCCGCTGCGCGGTGTTGACAACAGCATTGCAGGCAGCACAACCAGCATTACTGCAGGTACTCTGGATATCAACATTGATAATACCTACAGCCGTAAGACCGGCAGCGGCAACCCGCTGATCGGCGAAGGCAGCGCAATCGGCATTTATGCTAAGAGCGCAGGCGAGAAGGCTGTGGTAGAGGTTACCGGCAACACCGCTATCAAGGCTCATGGCTATAACAATATTTACGGCGTTAACGCTAACGGCAATGCCGAAATTAAGCTGCATGGCAATCTGACCATGGCTAAGGACGGCGAAGACTGGGCTCTTGATAACGTTATCAAAGGACAGAACACCACTACCTTGGGCGAATCCTCCTGGAGAAATATTGCCGGCATCAACGCTAACGGCGCAGGTGCAAGCGTAACCGTTGACGGCAAGACTACTATCGCAGCTCATGGCTCCGGTGTTGTAGCAGCAGACGGTGCAACCGTTAACCTGGGCGCTGCCGATATCGAGGTTAAGAATAACAGCGACGAGGCAGGCTATGGCTTCCATGCTTTAGGCGCAGCTCTTGGCACCGTTAATGTTGGCGGCGAGGGCAAGACCGTTACCGTTAAGGGTAATGCAGGCCTCTTCGGCAAGCAGGGCCAGAAATTTGCCAGCGACAGCAAGGAATCTGTTATCAACCTGAAGCTGACCACCGAAGATTCCGCATGGACCGGCGTCGCATACAAACATTTCGATGCAGAAAAAGATGCAGGCCTGAGCGGTTCCATGAACCTGACTCTGGCAAACGGTGCTTCCTGGAATAATGAGAAGTATGGTTATGTATACGGCGATTCCGAATGGGAAAAATATAAATTCACCGGCAGTGAAATCGCTAACTTCGTTGGCGGTGCAAGCGAAGCTAAAGCAGGCAACATCTTCCAGAAGGATGCAAACAGCCTGACCATCGACAACTACAGCGGCAACACCAACATTTTCTACGCTCATACCGGCAACGGTGAAGCAGCTGACAACTACGCAGCAGGCGACACTGTTATCAAGCATGCGGCAGAAGGCTCTGTAGTATCCATGATTACCGACAACAGCGGCATTGCAATGGATAACCAAGCCAGCGTTAACAACGTACTGAACACACTGGCAGGCAAGCTGACCTACAGCAATTTCGTAAGCGGCGAGAAGAACCTGACCGGTTTCGTGAAGATTGCCGACGGCCTAACTGCTTCTTCTGCAGCACTGAAGACCGGTGATATCACCTTCAATGAAGCAGATGGCAAGGGTAGCTTTGTATCTGGTCCTGTAATTCCGGATCATCAGGTAACCACCTCCTTCACCACTACTCTGACCGGTGACAAGGAGCAAGACGAAGAATATCTGATGGGCGGCGTAATCGCCGAGGACGGTACCTATAAATTTACCGAAACAAGTGATATTACCGCAGTAAGCGCAATTAATACCGCTAAAGACCTGAAAATTGATGCAACCGGCAAAACTCTGACCGTGAATACCGCAGGTACCGACAGCGCAGCGATTAAGATTCTTAATGATGGCGGCTCCAAGGTAGATATTAAGGCTGACAAGCTGGTTATCAAATCCAGCTCTGATTACGCAGGCAAAAACTCCGGCATTTATGCAGGTGACTGGAATACTACCAGAAAGAATGTTAACATTACTGCTGATGTAGATATTACCGCAACCAACACCGTAGGCAACAACAACAATGTATATGGTGTTCTGGCATCTAAAGCCGACATTACTGTAAACGGCAGCCTGAAGGCTAATATTGACGGTGGCAAGGGCGGTTATGACCATACCTCTGTTTCCGCACTTATTGCACAGGGCAGCTCCTACAGAAAATATGCAAGCACGATTACCGTTAACGGTGATGTAGATATTACTGCGAACGGCAACGGTCTGCATGCTAACAATAATGGCGCTGTTGTAACCGTAAACGGCGGCGGTGCGATTACCATTAACGACAGCAGTGCTAAGGGCGGCTATGCAGCATTGCGTGCAGGCAACGGTACCGTTAACATGAACGTTGCTCTGGAAAACGGCAAAGCAACCGGCGGCCTGGGCAAGGACGTTGCAATTAAGGGCAACCTGGCAGCAATTAAAGCCGGTGACCAAACAGCATCTGTTATCAACCTGGCACTGGATACCGCTAAATCCTCTCTGGAGGGCGTATCCTACATGACCGAGGGCAACGGCCAAATCAACCTGTGGCTGCAAAACGGTGCAAGCTGGACTAACGAAGTACACGGCTCTGCCGAAAAGGATTGGAAGGGCAATAGCTTATTCAACGGCAGCCATGTAACCAACTTTGCAGGTGGTGCAAGCGAAGCTAAAGCAGGCAACATCTTCCAGAAGGATGCAAACAGCCTGACCATCGACAACTACAGCGGCAACACCAACATCTTCTACGCTCATACCGGCAACGGTGAAGCAGCTGAAAACTACGCAGCAGGCGACACTGTTATCAAGCATGCGGCAGAAGGCTCTGTTGTATCCATGATTACCGATAACACCGGCGTAGCAATGGATAACGCATACAGCGTAGCTAACGTACTGAATGCTTTGGCTGGCAAGCTGACCTACAGCAACTTCGTAAACGGCGAGAAGAACCTGACCGGTTATGTGAAGATTGCCGACGGTCTGACTGCAAGCAGCAAGGCTATGCAGACCGGCAACATTTCCTTCAGCACCGAAACCGGCAAGGGCAGTTTGGAGAGCGGTTCTATGACTCCCGGCATCACCTATCCGGAAACTCAGAAACCCGGCAGCAACAAGCTCAACCAAGGTATTACCGGTAATGCTAAAGATGATTACCAGCTGAAGATGGACGGTATCCTTAAGGCTGACGGCTCCTATGTATTCACTCAGGATCCGACTGTTATTGAGGTTAAAGAAGGTGCGGCAGTAAATGCATCCGCAAGTGACATCGTAATCGATACCACCAAGGCTAAACTGGAGCTGAAGGGTGCAGACGCAGGCATCAATGCTGACGGCGCAAATGTTAATATCAAGGGTAACACCAATATCAGCGGTACAACCGGCATCAATGCAGCTAATGGTAACGTAACCCTGAACGGCAGCACTGTTATCAACGGCACCGATGCGGCAATCAACGCAGGTGCAGATGCTAACGTAGTTGTTAACGGCAGCAACAGCGCACTGACTGTTAACGGCAGCATCAATGCTGACGGCGGCAACATTACCGTTGACAGCGGCAAAGCAACCGGCACTATTACCGGCGATATCAATGCAGCGAACGGCGGCAGCGTAGTAATCAACCTGATCGAAAAGAATTCCGAAATGACCGGCGGCTACAATGTAGACGGCGACAGCAGCATTGCTCTTGGTCTGGCAAACGGTGCAACCTGGCATCTGACTGACGGCGAAGAAGCTGCAGGCATGTCCCTGCTGAGAATGGCTAAAGGTGCAGCTGATGCAGGCCTGACCATCAACGGCGGCAAGACCGAGGCAGAAAAAGGCTTCCTTGACATGACCGAGAGAACCAAAACTCTGGACATCGCTCATTACAGCGGTTGGGAAACCGTTATCTATGACCATGAGGGTAAAGGTGACAAGGTTGAGGACTACAAGTCCGGCGATACCGTTATTGCTAAGGCTGACAAGGGCTCCGGCGTAATTCTGTCCACCGACGGCAGCGGCATTACCATGACCGATAAGAATGCTGTTGAAGCAACCTTGAAGGCATTGGCACAGAAGGTTACCTATAAGGATCATGCCGCAAACGGCGAAAATCTGAGCGGTAAGGTACAGATTGCCGAAGGACTGACCTCCTCCAGCGTAAGCAAGAACTTGGGCACCATCCACTGGGATGAAAACGGCAAGGGTCAATATGATCTGGACAGTGTAAACTGGAATCAGATCATAGAAGGCGATTACGAAACCTTTGTTATGAAGGGCGTAAGAAGCGCAGCAACAACCTCTCTGCACACCTGGCGTGACAACATGCAGGATACCTACACCGGTGCAGACTTGGCTGATGAAGACGGCATGTTCGCTAAAGCACTGGGCGGCAAGACCAGCTCCGATGTTAAGGGCCTGAAGGACAGCAACACCTACTACGGAGTACAGATTGGCTATGACAAGGCTGCAGCAAACGGCTGGCATACCGGCGTGGCATTCGATTACCGCAACGGCGATTCCAACTATCTGCTGGGCGGCAAGGGTGACAACCAGATGTACAGCCTGGGCGTATACGGCGTGAAGAACTTTGACAACGATGCCTTCTTCCGTGTTGCAGCGAAGGTTGGCCGCGTTGAAAACGAATATGACGTATACAATGAAATCCGCAGCCTGAAGCTGAACGGCGATTACAAAGCCAATGCTTACGGCCTGACCATGGAATACGGCAAGACCTTCGGTGATGAAGAAGCATACTTCACTCCAAAAGCACAGCTGACCTGGTCTCAGGTAGGCAGCAAGGATTACACTGCTCATACCGATAACGCAACCATGCAGATTTCTCAGGACAGCTACAGCAGCTTCGTTGGCAGACTGGGCTTTGAAGCAGGCGTGAAGAGCGAAAAAGGCCGCGTATATGCAGGTCTGTTCGCAGCACACGAGTTTAACGGCGACATCAGCGCAAGCTACTTTGCAAACGATGGCGACAGAAAACACACCAGCTTCGACGGTGAAGAAACCTGGATGGAAATGAAGCTTGGCGGAACTTATGACTTCAGCAATAATGCACATCTGTATGCAGATATTGCTAAGGACTTCAACGGCAACTTCGAACGCAAGTGGAAGATGAACGTTGGTCTCCGTTTCGAGTTCTAAGAAATTATTTAAGCTCTCTCATATTTTTCATACTCAGCCGCAGTGCTACCCTGTGCGGCGCTGCGGTAAACTCAAAAAACTTGTAAACGACAATATACGTGCTGCATATCTGCTGTAAGGCGGATATGCAGCCTCATTTTTTTGAGAGCTTCTTATATTTGTATTATCGGTAATTTTTGCGGATTTTCTGATGCAAGCCGATGTTTATACTGAATTCTTGCTTGCTGTGCTGAAATACAAATATATTTGATTGCTACTTGACGTTTAATAATACATGTGGTAGACTCTAAGTAATATATGTTTTCGATAAAAGAGAAAGTGTAATTAATGCACCCCGATTAAAATACAAATGACTAAAAGAGAAGCTGATGCTGCTTTTTGCGTCGTTCAATTTAATACAAACAATTAGGTGAAGATATTCTTGCCGGATATCTTCTTTGCAGGGAAGTCCAATGAAATTTTGGCGCTGGTCCGCAACTGTGAAAGGGAGCTGTTTCATCGTTGAGCTTTAGCTTAAACCTCTTACCAAGGGATGAAACGGTAATGATCTTAAGTCAGGGTACTGACTAATTGATATTTAGTAAAGATCTGCGAGAATGGATTTTATTAACTTGACGGTAGTAGTATGTCTATTACACGATGAGAGTCCATTTTTGCTTGATCTGCTGTTATAAGTTTTCAAGATAGCACAGTTTAAGCCTTGTTAAGCTGTGCTATTTAGTTTTTTGAGTTGTTATGAGTGTATTAAAGGAGGCAAAGTATGGAAAAATTTCCGAAAAAATCATGGAGAACCAAGCTGGCGCTGGCAGTAACTGCCGGCATTCTTGCTGCAGGCTATGTTCCGCAGACATTTGCTGCTTCATATAGCGGCAATAACAACACTATCTGGGGTATGCAGTCTGAAGACAGCAAGACCTTCGGTTCTAATATGTCTGTTGCCGCAGACGGTTCTCTCGTATTCGATTTTGGCGAAGCAGTTACATTTGAAAATTCTAATGTAGCTTCTCCGAAATCCCTGGTTAAGAATGGCAACGTTCCCGGTGCCGTAGTCATTAAAAGTGATTTTACCGGCATTATGCACAGTAAGAATTATTCTGCTATGGCTATTCAGGCAGGCTGGCTGGAAGGCAACTTTGATGAGGCTGTAGACAAAAGAGGCTCTGTAACCTTTGACGGCAATGTTACTCTGCGTGACAAAAACGTTAAAGGCGAATGGGGTGTAACCTCCGATGACCTTCACGGCGGTTACCTGACCTATAAAGGTGCGCGTTGGCAGCCTGTCGGCATCCGTGCAGGCCTGTGCGGTGACGTTATTATCAACGGCAACCTTGATATGGCTGTAAAGGGCAGCGCTCTGGTTACCGACCCGTACTACAAGGCTTTAAAAACAACCGGCAGCACAGAATATGCCGATGATTTAAAAACTTCTACCATTACCACGAACGGCGATGTAAATATTGATACTCCTGAGGATGATACCGAGGCATTTTATAGCATCGCCAACTACGGCGGTACTATCAACGTTAATGCCGATGCAACCGCAGCCAGAGATAAAACCGTTGTTATCAAGGGCAACGTGCTGGCTATGCGTGACGATGGCCACGGTGAACCGTACTTCTACCGTACAGGTCAGGTAAATATCGGCCTGACCAATGATAAATCTTCCTGGACAGGCGTTGTTGACAATACCGGAACCAAACAGACCGGCGAGGTTAACCTGTGGCTGCAGAATAATGCAGTATGGAACCACAAGTCCCTCTCCCTGACCAACGGCATCAGCCTGGGCGAGCTGCCTGCACTTTCCGCACCGCAGTATGACAAATATGACGGCATTACCCATATCAACAAGCTCAGCGGCGGCAGCAGCGAAGCTAATGCAGGCCTGATTTTCCAGGATAATAAAGCAAATATTGATATCAATAATTACAGTGGTCATACTACTGTATTCTATAAACATGACAATGATGGCTCTGCTTCCGCAGATTATACTGCCGGTGATGTCATCATCCGCAATGCGGAAAAGGATTCTGCTATCAACATGGTAACTGATAGCAGCAAAATAGATACCAAAGACAGCGCAAAACTGAACAGTGTTCTGAATGCACTGGCAGGCAAGCTGACTTACGAGGATTATGCAAATAATCCGGAAAACTTGCTTGGTACCGTAAAAATTGCCGGCGGTCTGACCAATGACAGCGTAACCATCAAGAGCGGCAAGATTCAGTTTGCCGATAACGGCAAGGGCTCCTATAGCAAACCCGCTGCTACTAAATTCACCACTACGCTTACCGGTGATGCAGACGCTGATGAGGAATATGCAAAGGCAGATATAATCCAAGGCGACGGCAGCTACAAATTTGTCGAAGATACTTCCATCAACGTAAGCGGCGAAGGCGCTAAGGGTATGAATTTTGTTAAGGGCACTGCAATTGATGCCAGCGGCAAAACTCTGACCATTAATGTAACCGATGCCAGCAAGGGTAATGCAGGCATTGCACAGGATATAGATGTGAACAGCTCTGTGAAGGCTGATAAGCTGGTTATCAAGCTCGACAGCACAAAGAGCGGCCAGGGAGCACAGGGTATCCGTCAGACTAAGGGCAGCCTGACTATTGATGGCAATGTAGATATTGACGTTAAGGGTGATAACTCTACCATGGGCATTTACAGCCATGCAGGCAGCACAACGATCAATGGTGATGTGAAGGTTAAGCTGGACGGCAACCACGGTGGTTTCGCCGAATATGGCG